>CEUY01101697.1_pt1 | contig 35078 bp, 28 predicted proteins | sample 361481 | NCBI WGS metagenome assembly CEUY01 (sample SAMEA2622737, study PRJEB7988) | marine metagenome | isolation source: saline water (ENVO:00002010), including | reverse complement strand
TCATCTTGGGTCTCAGATTCATCTTGGGTCTCAGATTTATCTTGGGTTTGTATATTTACTAGTTCAGAGTTATTTAAATTCTCACTAAAATCATTTTGATTTTCTTGATTATCACAAAAAACAAAAAAATAAATAAATATTACTGAAAATAGAGTATATAATAGGGTTCGAACAGATAAAAAAGTCATAATAATCCTCGCTCCTCGAAGGACTAGACATATTATAAATGGCAGTAGACCGGGCTCGTGAAAATCACCTACCGTTGCGGGTCAGCGTCGGAATTTGACCGACTTCCCTTTTAAGTCAAAGACACCATTAATATATATTTAGTTTTTAATTTAAAAATTTAATTATTTTAATATTATAATTTAAAAAATATCATGTCAAGCTAAGACTGCAATATCTTGAAAATGCAATATATTGTACAATTATTAACAATAACAACTACAAATTGTATAAAATTAACTATAGAACAAATGTACATTCACACTATATTATGATAGATTATTAATTGGTTATCTAGTTATAAGTAACTAGTTGAAAAATTTTAAATATATTTTTTGTTTTGGAGTACTGAATAACAATGAATAAAGCTAAAATTAACGAAGAATTATATACCGCAGAAGACATTCAAGTTTTAGAAGGAATGGAAGCAGTACGTCGACGACCTGGGATGTATATTGGTAGTACTGATCAACGTGGATTGCACCATTTAATATATGAAATTGTTGATAATGCTGTTGACGAATTTATGGGAGGATTTTGCTCTGTAGCAGATATAACTATTCATGAAGATGCAAGTGTTACAATAGTTGATGATGGTAGAGGTATTCCTGTAGACAAACATAAAACAACTAAAATGTCCGGTGTAGAAACAGTTATGACCACACTGCACGCAGGAGGGAAGTTTGGTGGGAAAGCATATTCAGTTTCAGGTGGTTTACATGGAGTAGGTGCATCAGTTGTAAATGCATTATCATCCAACTTAAAAGTTGAAGTATATAGAGATCAAAAAAAATACACTCAAGAGTTTTCGAAAGGCAAAACACTATCTGATTTAATTTCTGAACCTTTGGAAACTGATCAAATTAATAGACATGGAACTTCTATACATTTTGTTCCAGATAGTGAAATATTTGGCGAGTTACTTTACGACTATAATGTTCTTGCTCAAAGATTTAAAGAAATGGCATATTTAAATAAAGGTATGAAAATCAAATTCAAAAGTGACTTCCACTATGATTTATCGCCAAACAACCAGGAAGAATTCCACTATGAAGGCGGTATTCTAAGTTTTGTTGAACACCTAAATGCATCGAGAGAAGTTGTTCACAAATCACCTATATATGTTGAAAAGCAAATTGACGGAACAATAGTTGAAGTTGCAATGCAATATAATGATACTTTTAATGAATCTGTATATTCTTTCGCAAATTGTATAAATACTAGAGATGGAGGTACTCATGTCACTGGTTTCAGAGCCTCCCTTACAAGAGTAATTAATGATTATGCAAGAAAACAAAAATTTATTAAACCAGCTGAACCTAATTTATCTGGAGAAGATACCCGTGAAGGCTTAACAGCTGTAATTAGCGTTAAACTAACTGAACCACAATTTGAAGGACAAACTAAAGGCAAATTAGGAAACCCTGAAATAAGAAACCAAGTTGAAACAGTCTTGTCTGAAGCGGTTCTTTATTACTTAGAAGATAATCCACAAGAATCAAAAAAAATAATAGAAAAATGTCAAACAGCTCATAGAGCTAGAGAAGCTGCCCGTAAAGCTAGAGATTTAATAATTAGAAAAAATGCTATGGATGGGGGTAGTTTACCTGGAAAACTTGCAGATTGTTCAGAGAAAAATCCTGAGTTTTGCGAATTATATTTAGTGGAGGGTGATTCTGCTGGGGGTACTGCAAAAATGGGTCGTGATAGAAAAACTCAAGCTATTTTACCTTTACGAGGAAAAATACTAAATGTAGAAAAAGCACGAGCAGATAAAATGCTTGCACACGAAGAAATAAGAGCAATGATAACTGCTATTGGTGTTGGTCTTGACGAAGATGTAAATCTAGAAAAACTTCGTTACAATAGAATCATCATAATGACAGATGCAGATGTTGACGGATCTCATATTCGCACATTATTATTAACTTTCTTTTTCAGACATATGGCAGACCTGATAACAAATGGGCACCTATATATTGCTCAACCACCTTTATATAAAATTTCAGCTGGGAAAAAAATATCCTATATATATAATGAAGGTGACAAAGAAGAAGCTATATCTAAATTTGAAGGTAAAAGATTTAATACTCAAAGATATAAAGGTCTTGGAGAAATGAATGCTGAACAATTATGGGAAACTACTTTAGACCCTGACAAACGAACTTTACTTAAAGTAGCTTTAAATGATGCAGCTAATGCTGATAATGTCTTTTCAACATTAATGGGAGATATAGTAGAACCTAGAAGAAATTTTATACAAACCCATGCTCTTGAAGTCAAAAATCTTGATATATAGATTTACAATATATTATATTGTTTAATCCCAAATTCCTGTACTAAAATAACGTTCTCCTAAATCATTAAATAACGTTACAATTGAACCCTTTTCTAAAGACTTAGATATTTCTTTAGCTCCACATACATATGCTCCAGATGACTGTCCAATAAATATACCTTTATTTGCTAAAGTTTTACACATTTTATAGGCATCATCAATATCCACAAAAACTTCTTGATCTGTAATTTCAGTATCATAAATTTCAGGTATCATATGACCTTCACCTAATGGTTTTAATCCTTCAATTCCAGGCCATTCATCAAAATTTATACTACAGATTTTTATTTCTGAATTATATTCTTTTAACTTTTTCCCAACACCAGAAATAGTTCCTCCCGTTCCAACACCTCCAATAAAATGAGTTACATATGGATTTTGTTCTATTAATTCTTCAGCTGTAGTTTCATAATGCGCCAAAGGATTATTTTTATTACTATATTGATCACAATAAAAATAAGTTTCAGGAGATTCTTCATAAATTTTTTTAACTTCTCTTAAAGTCTCATCATAACCTAATATTGGATCAGTAAAAACTATTGATGCACCATGATTTAATATTCTTTTTTTTCTTTCTTCACTAGCATTTTCTGGCATTATTAATTTAACTTTATAACCTAAAATAGCTCCTATCATTGCATAGGATATTCCAGCATTACCAGATGTTGCATCTAGTATAGTTTTATCTTTAGTCAAATCACCTGATAAAATAGCTTCAACTAACATTCTAAGAACTGGTCTATCTTTAATAGATCCTCCAGGATTTAAATGTTCACATTTAGCAAATAAATCAATTGAATTAGAATGCATAGGAATGTCTAGTTTAACCATTGCAGTATTCCCTATCAATGACAAAGCAGGATAGTTCAATATAAATTCTTTTATATTTTTAGGCAAAGCCAAATTTATATAACCCCTTAATTATGTTGATATTATTATCTATCATATATTTATTTAGTTTAGGTATTAAATTATAGAATCAATATACTTAATATTATATTATATAAAAAAATAAAATTATATAAATCTATCAATTTAAAAGATATTAAGGTATCAGATGGTTAATGAAGAATTAATTCAAAGAGTAAAATATTTACATCAACAAATAAAATACCATAATGAACTATATTATGAATTAGATAGCCCAGAAATAAGCGATTATGATTATGATAATTTATTTAAAGAACTTAAAACACTAGAAAAAAATCATCCTAGTTTGATTTCTAGCGAATCACCAACTCAAAGTATACAAGATAACAAATTAGAAATATTTTCACAAATTAGTCATGAATCACCAATGCTAAGCTTGTCAAATGTATTTAGTGAAGAAGAATTTATATCTTGGTTAGATAAAATAAAATTAAACACATCAAAGAAAATTTTAGAATTGGTATCTGAATTGAAATTTGATGGTTTAGCTATATCTTTAACATATATTAATGGCACATTAAAACATGCAGCTACACGTGGAGATGGCTTTATAGGAGAAGATGTAACAAATAATATTAAAACGATTGATAATATACCAAAAAATATTTATTCACTAAAAAACGTAGCAAAAATAGAAATACGGGGAGAAGTTTATATTAAAAAGTCTAAATTTATAGCTTTAAATTCAATCAGAACTAAAACAGGACTTCCTCCTTTTTCAAATCCAAGAAACACTGCTGCAGGATCTCTTAGGCAATTAGATCCAAAAATAACTAGAGAAAGACCATTAGATGCATTTTTTTATAATATAGCATTTAGCACTACCCAAATCCCAAATACTCAATATGAAATATTAGAATATTTAAATAATTTAGGCTTACAAACTAATCCAAATAATCAAAAAATTATATCTGGAGATGAAGTTTTAAAACTGCATAATTATTGGGGTGAAGAACGTTCTAAATTAGATTATGATTGTGACGGGTTAGTAATAAAAATTAATGATATAAATTTACAAAAACAATTAGGTTCTACATCTAGAGAACCTCGATGGGCAGTCGCATTTAAATTCAACTCAGAAAAGTCGAAAACAAAAATATTAGATATACAAGTCAATGTTGGAAGATCAGGAGCAATTACTCCTATAGCAATATTAGATCCTGTATATATTGATGGAGTTAAAGTACAATCTGCAACACTACATAATTATTCTTATATTCAAAAAAAAGAAATTATGATTAATGACTATGTAATAGTCGAAAGAGCAGGTGAAGTAATTCCTAAAGTATTAGAAGTAATCAAAACATCTAGAAAAGGTGATGAAAAAAAATTTGAAATGCCCGAAAATTGTCCTAGTTGTAATGAAAAGCTTTTCGATACACCCAATGAAGCTGCAATATTTTGTTTGAATTCATTTTGTAAAGAAAAACTGATTAGGTTACTTGAACATTTTGTAAGTAAAGATGCAATGGAAATAGATGGAGTTGGTAAAAAGCTTGTTGATATACTTATAAATGCTGAATATATATATGATATATCCGACTTATATTTTTTAAATAAAGATGACTTAATTAAATTAGATGGATTAGGCGATAAAAGTGCAGATAATATATTAAATTCAATTCAATCAAGTAAAACAAAACCACTAAATTCTTTGATTTTTTCACTTGGTATATCAAATATTGGGAAAGAAGCTTCAATAATATTAGCAAATCACTTTAAAAATATTGATGATTTAATTAATGCTAATGAAGATGATTTAAACCAATTACCAGGTATAGGTCCTAAAATGACCCAAAATATTATCGAATATTTTCAAGCTGAGTCAAACATAAAAATAATTAATAAACTTAAAAAAGCTAATTTAAAAATGACTTTAACCTCAGGATATGAATCTAATATAAAAAATACAAACGTATTAAATGATATTAAATTTGTAATTACAGGCACACTTAAAGCAGGAAGCAGATCAGAAATTGATAATTTAATAAATAAACACGGCGGAAAAACTTCTAATAATTTAAGTAAATCAACTAATTATTTAATAGTTGGAGACAAGCCCGGATCTAAATTAGACGATGCAAAAAGAATGCAAATTAAAATATTAACAGAATATGATTTTATAAAAATGATTGAATAAATATTAATTCAACCTATTGATTTAATATTTGTTCAAGTATAATTAATTTTATTTAATTATATGTTTCGAGGTATAAAATTCACCTCTCAAAACTTTATTTAAAAAATTTCCGGAATTACAAAAGCCTTCAGCTTCATATTGAACCTGGAATAATATTAATTCAAGGTTCAAATGGAGAAGGTAAAAGTAATCTATTAGAAGCTATATATATATTATCTATTGCTAAATCATATAGGACTAGAAATGAAAAGGATTTAATTTATAAATATAAGGAAAATGATATTGATTTCACACAAATTGAAGCAAAAACATTACACAATCAAATAGAATCTGAAATACAAATAAACTATCATATATCTAAACCAATAGAGTCTATAAAAAACAAAATAGAATCTAAAACTAATTTTACTAAATCAATACGATTAAATGGCGTAAATATTAATTCCTCAACTTTAGTTGGAAATTTAACTGCAGTATTATTTAATGCTGAAGATTTAGATATCATTTCTGGTAGTCCATCTGTAAGACGTAAATATATTGATATATTTATTTCTCAACTTAATAAAAAATATTTAATTGCTCTTCAAAATTATCAAAAAATTCTTATACAACGAAATAACTTATTAAAAATAATACGCAAAGGCAAAGCTAATAAAGAAGAATTATATTTTTGGAACAATGAATTAATTCGAAGTGGTACATATTTAGTAGAAGAAAGAAATTCAACAATTAATTTATTAAATAAGTTATCATTACCAATTCATAAAGATTTAAGTGATAATCAAGAAGACTTGAATATCACATATTTACCAAATATATCTGATATCACACAAGAAAATACCGTAATTAAATCTTTCGAAGAGCAACTTATAATACGAGAGAAAGACGAAATATTACAAGGAATAACTTTGGTAGGCCCACATAGAGATGACATAAATATTTCAATAAACAAAATGAATGCTCATTCATATGCTTCAAGAGGTCAATCTAGAACTGCAATTTTATCTATGAAACTCGCTCAAGCCAAAGTTCTAATGGATTTCTATAAAAAAGAACCAATAATATTGCTAGATGATGTATTATCAGAATTAGATATACATAGAAGTAAAAAAATACTTGATATAGCTACAAAATATACTCAATGTATAATAACAACTAGTGATGAAAATTTGTTAAATAATCCAAATATTCTATCAAATCAAAAATTTAAAATTCAAGAAAACAATATTTTTTCTACTTTAAAATAAATTTCATATTTAGACTTCAGGAAAAGACCTTCGCCCTTCTAAATTACTATGAACATCTATTAATACAGTTTTACCTGATGCATTTAATTCTTGCGCTTTTTTGATTGCAGGTATAAGTTCATTTGGATCTTTTACTACAATTCCTATAGCTCCTAAACCTTCTGCAATCTTTGCATAATCTCCTGTTAGAAAAGTAGTCCCAAATTTTTCTTTTGCAGCAGGGTATCCTCCTGGATAAGTTGCCATTCCTCCATTATTTAAAACTAATGTTGTAATAGGTATTTTTTCACGAACTGAAGTTTCAATATCCAATCCAGACATACCAAATGCACCATCACCCATAAAGTTCATACAAAATCTATTTGGATTAGCAATCTTTGCACCAATCATTAATGGTATACCATAACCTAGATGTGTACTCTTACCCCATCCCACATAGCTATGAGGGACTGTAGCTATATAAAAAGGCATAATTGTATCCCTAGGAGCTCCAGCATCATGAGTAATTGTACTATTATCTTTATCAATAGCTAAATTCATAGCATGAATTACTCTGTAAGTATTAATAGGAGTCTCATCAGATTCTAAAATAGGTTGCCATTCAGACATCCATTTTTCTTTCAATAAAGCTATTTCATCCGATATACCAGTATTAATATCATTATTAACTTTTAATTGGGTTTTTACTTCTTTTAAAATAGCTTCAAGTATTAATTTAGCATCTCCAGGTAATCCAACTTCAGCAGGAAAATCTTTATTTATATTTGAAATTGATTCAACACTATGTATTATTTTCTTCCCAGCAGGAATTTGTTGACCATATAACGTCTTTGTAAGACTTGATCCTATAGCAAATAAAACATCAGAATCTTTAAGCCATTTCTTTGCTGGAAGAGTTGTGGCAGCACTACCAGATCCTAAAGATAAAGGGTGATTTTCGTTAAATGAAGATTTACCAGGCATAGTACAAAATACTGGAATCTGTAACAATTCAGCTAATTCCTGTAATTGCACAGTAGCTCTAGAGAACAAAACCCCCATACCTGACCAAATAACTGGTCTTTTTGCTTCTAATAATATCTTTACTGCTTTATTAATCTTATCTTGCTCTGGTAATTGAAGTGTTCGAGTTGGAATACTATATTCAATGTCATCTGAAGGCATATTAGATTCTCCAACATCTTTTGGTATCTCAACAATCACTGGCCCAGGAGTACCATTCCTTAAGGCATGAAAAGCTCTTCTCATAACATCAGAAACTTGATCAGGATGAGATATCAATTCAGCATGCCTTGAAACAGATTCATATGTTCGAACAGGAGAAAAATAAGGATTAACACCATATTGAGAAAGTAAAGGTCCATCTGTTAAATATAATATTGGAACATTATCTGCAAAAGCTTGAGCTATACCTCCCATAGCATTTTCAGCACCCGAAGTTCCTTGAGTAATAACAACACCAAAATTATTTCTGCCTTTCATACGACTAAATCCATCTGCAGCCATCACAGCACCTCTTTCATGTCTAAACATGATTGTTCTAATATCTTCCTGAGCTACAGCTTCTAATAAATCATTTGAAGGAAAACAAGTTACAAATTCAATTCCTTCTTTTTTTAAAATTTTGGCAACTGCTTCTACTACAATCATAAAGTCTCCTCAACATATTTATTTATTGAAATTAGCACTATTTTAACATTTTAACATTTTAAAATATAATATATAAATAAAATATATTATAAATAGTACTATTTATAGAGGTTATTTATGTCACAATGGTTATTAGTAGCTTCAGGAGGAGCATTAGGATCAATATCTAGATATGCTATAAACTTATTAGCTATATCTAGATTAAATTCAAATTTACTTGGAACATTTTTTGTAAATATATCTGGCTCTTTAATACTAGGTATTATTATTGGAATATTAGATAATAAATCAGGTCAATCTACTTCATTTAGGTTATTTGCTATTATAGGATTTTTAGGTTCATATACCACATTCTCTACTTTAACTGTTGCATCCGCAAAATTAATTTTTGCTGATGAATTAATAAAATTTTTGTTAAATATTTTATTAAGTATATTAATAGGACTTATTGCAGCAAGTTTAGGGATATTTATTGGAAAAAATATATAAATAAGTTAAGAGTAAAATTTGTACTTTATAATAAATCAATTTTCGTTTCTTTTAGTTTCGGTATTTTTACTAATATGTGTAACTATAATATCTAGGCAAATATTAGATTTCAAAATTACTTTGGTATTTATATTAATAATTACTAGTGGTTTAATTTTTACGCAAATATTTTTAAAAACAAAAACATCTGAAATTACAAAAATAGAAGATTTAAATAAATCTTTAGAATCTCATAAATTTACTTTAATACAAATATATTCTGATTACTGAGTTGCTTGCTTATCATCAAAGCCTATAGTTGATAGGTTAGAATCAGAATTAGCAAAAGACATAAACTTTATAAGATTAGATATCAATTCAGAACTAGGTAAATATATACGTAAAAATTACCAAATAAATACTGTACCATCATACTTAATATTAAATAAAGAAAAAGAAAAAATTTGGAGACAAAATTTAAATGTACCAAGTATTGAATTAATTAATCAAATTAAGGAAAGTAATTCATAAATTAAAATAATCTAATTGAATAACTCAGACAATTTATTAGCACGAAAAGAAAAAATCCGTTCTAATTCTTTTTTTACAAATAATTTATCTACTATAAAACCAAACCAAATCTTATATTTAACTTTATCAATTGCTAAGCATCCATGTTCATTATCAATAAACAAATGCTCGTGTACCCATTGTCTATATGGCCCAAGAATCTGTTCATCTACAAAACGTTTATTTGGTTCCCAAACAGTAATTTTACTCCGCCATTTTATGGGTATATAACGTAGAGAAATACGATAATCAATTTTATCATTAAGTTTAATTTTGTCAGGTAGATTACTCAAGATTTTAAATTTTAAAAAGCTTGGAGTAAGTATCTGTAAATTATTTGCATCTGAAAAAAATTCAAATACCTCATCAGATTTTTTAGACAATTGTGTAGAGCAATAAATTTCACCTTGGTCAATTTTCAATTCAAACATTTATTTAACCTATTATATCTTTCAAAGCATTATCTAATTCTGCAAAATTAAATGAAAAATTCATGTCAATTAATTTTTGTGGATTTACTCTGCGACTACCAAGTATTTCTAAAGCTAATTCTCCCATTAACATTTTCAAAGCAAAAGCAGGAACTAAAGCTAAATTTGGTCTTTTTAAAGTTTTAGCAAAAACAGATGAAAATTCTGATTGCCTAGAGGGATATGGGGAAACAATATTCAATGGTCCTTTAAAATCATTTCTAATAAGAAAATCAATTATATCTATAAAATCTTTAATATGAATCCATGACCACCATTGTTTACCATTAGATAATCTCCCTCCCAAACCAAACTTATATATGTATAACATTTTTTTGAAGGCACCACCATTTTTACCTAATACTATTCCAGTCCTAAGTTGAATAGTATCAACGCCATGGTTATCAAGTTCTATTGATTCTTTTTCCCATTTCAAACAAGTTTGTGCTAAAAAGCCTTTTCCAAACCCAGAACTCTCGTATAGTATTTCTTCTTCACGGTCGCCATAATACCCTATAGCACTAGAAGAAAGAAACTTTCTCACTTTGTGTTTCGGATTGTTTTTAATGATTTCAACTAAAATTCTAGTTGAATCAATTCTACTATTTATAATTTTAGATTTTTTATTCTTTGTCCAAAGTCCAAAAACATTTTCTCCAGCTAAATTAATAATCAAGTCGCTATTTATGACAGGTTCAACAGGGCATATTTTTAAATCAGGATCCCAGTAATATTTTTTAATATTATCACCAAATAATGACTTAGATTTATCTATGTTTTTAGTCAAAATAGAAATAGAATACCCTAATTTATCTAATTTTTGTGATAATTTATAACCAATAAAACCAGTAGCACCTGTAATCAAAATCCTCAATCAAATACTCTCCTATAAATGAAAACAAAGTAAATAAAATTATTTAACCAATTTAAAATTTAATGTATTATTATTAATTGTATACAACAAAATAGATAAATAAAAATTTATTAGTTAATGAATCATGAAAAAATCAAAATATATATTCGTATTTTTAATTTTTATACTTATAATCAGCTGTTCTGATAAAGAAAAAATAATTAATAGAAATGATGCTAATTCAAATTTTGAAAAAGAATCAATTAGTATTGTTAAAAATAAAATTGCTCCAAATTTCTCTCTAACTTCAATCGATGGAACTATAATAAATTATGAATCTAGCAATGACACAATTAAACCTAAATTCTTATTTTTTCTTTCGAAGTACTGAGGTACATGTCGCTCCGAGTTGCGGAGCTTAATTCCAATATATTCTAAATATTCCAACAACATAGATTTTTTGATTATTAGTATCGAACAAAATGAATCTAAATTAGACTTAAAAAATTTTGCAACTAAAGAAAACCATCCATGGGAGATATTTAGTGCAGATAAAAAGACTATGGAGTCACTTAATGTCACACAGCAATCAACTAAAATTTTCATCAATAAAAAAAATGAAATTATATATAAAGGAAATTATGGAGAAGGGTCTATATCTGAATGGACAGAATTATTTAATAGTGCTATAAATTAAAATTAATTAATATATAAATATTTTCCAGGAGAAAAAATGTCAAATATAATACCCTCAGGTCACTCAATTGTAGAATCAATAGCTAATGAAAATATTTCCCATGCCTTTGGTCTGCTTGGACATGCAAACTTATCAATACTTGATGGATTTTATGATAGGAAGTTTCCTGAATTTATTGGTTGCCGACATGAACAAGGAGCTATTTTAATGGCTGACGGATATGCTAGAGCAAGTGGTAAACCAGGAGTATGTATAGCTACATGTGGGCCTGGAGCAACAAATCTAGCTACAGGAATAGCTCAAGCATATGAAGCTCAATCTCCAGTAGTAACAATTGCAGGAGGAATTCCTGAATCATATACATTTAGAGAAGGTTTCCAAGAATTAGACTTAGTAAGTATATTAAAACCATTAACAAAATTTTCTGGAAGACTTACTGACATGGAGCGTATCCCTGAACTAATGCAGCATATTTTCAGAATTGCTACTAATGGTAAAAAAGGACCAGTCTATTTAGAATTACCTGAAGACAAACTCCTAAATAGCCAAATAGATTATCAACCTTTACCTCCTGAAGAATACAGGCTAATTGATCCAAAACCAGAAGGAGATGCTAAGGCAATCGAATTAGCTATAAATATTATGACGCAAGCAAAAAAACCTATAGTTATAGCTGGAGGAGGAGTAGTATGGGGAAATGCTACTGACAACACTATTAAATTAGCTGAATCACTAGGAGCAGGATTAATGACTTCATATGGTAGGAATGATGCATTGCCATATGATAATCCGCTATTTTTAGGATCTTTAGGAAGAGGTGGAGCAATCGAAGCAATTGAGGCAATTCAAGAATGTGATGTTTTAATTGCTTTAGGGTCAAGACTATCTCAGATGACAGGATCTATGGGTGATAATAAATACATACCTAAATCTACAAAAATTATACAAATCGAAATTGATTCAAAAGAAATTGGAAGAAACTATCCAGTTTCAGCAGGTATATTAGGAGATGCTGATGCTGTAGCTACTAAATTCTTAGAAATATTGAAAGAAAAAATAAAACATACTCATAAAAATCAAAACTGGCAAGATAAAATTAAAGAATTAGTAGCAAAAAGACATGCTAGGTTAAATAGCGAAGGCCAAAGTACATCTTCTCCGATAAAACCACAAAAAGTTTATCATGAATTACGTAAATCAATGCCAAAGAATTCTATATATACTCTTGATGCTGGAGCAGTATGCGCTATGGGGTATGACAGATTAGATTTCACAGAAAATAAAACATTTTTCAGCCCATTGTTTCTAGGATCCCTAGGAGTAGGTTATCCTGTCGCAATAGGTGCAAAAGTAGCTAGGCCAAATTCGCCAGTAATGGCTATACATGGTGATGGAGGTTATCTTTTTAATTCTCAAGAATTGCAGACAGCTGTTGATTATAATATTAATGTTATAACACTAATTATGAATAATAATTGCTGGGGTGGAGAAAAGAAAATACAAGATGCTTTATTTGAAGGCAGACATGTAGGTTCCTATATAAATAATCCTAGATACGATAAATATGCTGAAGTATTTGGTGCTAAAGGTTTCTATGCTGAGACTTCAGATCAAATTTCAGAAGCTATAAATGAAGCTATAAATTCTAACAAACCTTCAATAATAGAAATTCCAGTAGATCCAGAAGAGCTTGGAACAGATGTAAAATTATGAAAATATTAATTACTGGAGTTAGCGGATTAATTGGTAATTTATTAGCTGTACATTTAAAAAAACAAGGTCATGAAATTACTGCACTAAATAGAAGTAAGATTAATGGATATAATTCTATTCAAGCAGACATATCAAACTTAGAAGATATAAAACCAGCTTTTAATAATAAAGACCTAGTAATACACATGTCTGCATACACTGCACCACCAAATTCAAAACATTCTCCTACAGATGAAGAACAGTGGCAAGGAAATTTAAACACCAATATTATTGGAGTATACAATATATTTGAAGCTTCAAGGTTAGCCAAGATTCCTAGAGTAATATTTGGAAGTAGTGGAGCAGCAATTGGAGGATATTCTAAGATATTTCCTTACAATAAAATAGCTGAAGGTAAATATGATGAAATTCCTAAATCATATGATAAAATTTCTCATTCGGAAGTTAGACCATTGGGATTATATGGAGCTGCAAAAGTATGGGGAGAAGCAATAGCTAGACATTTTTCAGATGCATATGGCTTATCAATATTATGTTTAAGAATTGGTTCAGTTAGAAAAGAAGATTACCCCAACAACCCTCATAGATTTTCTTATTACCTAAGTCATAAAGATATAATACAAATGGTAGAAAAATGTATTAAAGCACCTAAAGAACTATTATATGATATATTTATGGCCTGCTCAGATAACAAATATAGTTATTATGACCTAGAACATGCTGAAAATATAATACAATATTTACCTGAAGATTCAGCTGAATCTGCAATCAATTTATATAAAAAAGATAATTAAAATTGCTTAGGAGATAATAATGAAGATTTTGATATTATCTGGAGGTATGCACCCATTTCATCAAACAACACCGATACTTATACATTTCCTCATTGAACATGGATTTGAAGTTAACTTAACCGAAGACCCTAATTATTTATTAACTTATGATATGACAAAATATGATGCTCTAATATTTAACACACGTAGAGTAGAAGAACTTACATTGTCAAATGAACAACAAAAAGCATTAACTAACTATGTAGCTAATGGCAAAGGATTTGTTGCTATTCATGTAGGTGCTGGATTACCTGAATCATGGCCTGAATATCACGATCTAACTGGAGGAGGTTGGGTTTATGGAGGAACTAGCGCTGCTCATCCACCAAGCAAGCATACTGTAACAATAGCTGACAATAGCCATCCATGCGCAAAAGGTTTAAAAGATTTTGAAATAGATGATGAAATATATATGAAAGTTGGTTGGAGACCAGATAATGATATATTCTTAAGTACTAATTGTGAAGGAGAAATTCACCCTACAGCATGGTCTAGAAAATATAAAAAAGGTAAAGTAGTCACTACAAATCTTGGACATTACGGACCAGCTTTTAAATCAACTGAATTTCAAAAAATGATAATAAACAGTATATATTGGGTAACTAGTTAACTAATTTTATTTAAATAATGATTAATAGAATCTGCTACTTTTCTTCCTTCGGCAATTGCTGATACAACTATAGACTGACCTATTACCATATCACCTGCAGCAAAAACATTATTTATATTTGTAACACCATTAGATTTAGTTTCAACATGATTGTTTTTTGACAACTTTATTCTTAATTTTTTTACAACATCATCTAAATCAGGGGTTTCAAAACCCATTGCTAAAACAACTAAATCTGTAGGTATATCTTTTTCAGACCCGGCTATTTCTTTAAAACCACCATTGTAATTATGCACCTTTACTGTGCTTAAACTAACAAGTTTTCCATCTTTACCGTTAAATTTTTTTGTAGATATTCCGAATTCACGTACACCACCTTCATCATGAGATCCTGAAGAAGTAAAGATTTTAGGCCACTGAGGCCAAGGATTATCATTTGATCTTCGTTTAGGAGGTTTAGGTAATAATTCGAATTGATAAACATTTTTTGCTTTTTGTCTATGAGCAGTACCTAAACAATCTGACCCTGTATCTCCTCCACCAATAATAATTACATTTTTACCATTAGCTAAAATTTGCTTTTTATTTGAATCTAATTCAGGATCATTGAAAACATTTTGTTGAGTTAAATATTCCATAGCAAAATGGATACCTTCCAAATCCCTCCCTGGAATATTCAAATCACGTGGGTGCCTAGCTCCACATGCTAATAATAATACATCATAATCTTTAATTAAATCATCTGTATCAATATTAACACCTACATGAGCATTTGGAACGAAATCTACCCCTTCTTGAATGATTTGATTAACTCTTCTTTCAACAATAAACTTATCTAATTTAAAATCTGGAATTCCATATCTTAATAAACCGCCTATTTTAGCATCTTTTTCAAAAACCGTAACAAAATGACCTAGTCGATTTAATTGTTGAGCTGCAGCTAATCCAGTAGGCCCAGATCCTATTACTGCAATTTTCTTACCAGTTCTATTAGTAGGTATTTGAGGGGAAATCCAACCCATACCCCAACCTTTTTCTGAAATTTCTTTCTCTATTTGTTCAATTGCAACAGGTTCATTATTAATATTTAACACACATGAAGCTTCACAAGGAGCTGGACAAATCCTACCAGTAAAATCTGGAAAATTGTTTGTTGAATGTAGAGATTTAAGGGCACTCTCCCAATTAGATTTACTGACCAAATTGTTCCAATCAGGAATAAAATTACCTAATGGACAACCTTGATGACAAAAAGGAACTCCACATCCCATACACCTTGATGATTGATCAATAACATCTTTTTTAGACCAAAAACCATTATAATCTTTATAGTCGTTAACTCTAGACTTTATATCCCTTTGTTTAGGAAGATTACGTTTATAATGTATAAAACTAAATGACAAATTTACTTACTCATTTCATATTCTAATATTGATTTTTTGGAACAATTTTAACAAATTTTTTTAAATTCAAATCCCAATCTTTTAATATGGTTGATGCAATTACACTATCTGTAGATTTTAAGTGTTCAGAAATAAGCTCTTTTAATCTAACCTCATCTTTTTCAACTAAATTTTCTAATTCAACCATTTCTTTATTATATTTATTATTAAATGAATCATCATAATCATATACAAAAGCAACTCCTCCACTCATTCCTGCAGCGAAATTAGTTCCAGTTTCACCTAAGATTACAACAATTCCTCCTGTCATATATTCTGAGCAATGGTTTCCTACCCCTTCAACTACTACTTCTGCACCACTATTTCTAATTGCAAACCTATCGCCACAAATACCGCTAATAAATACCTTGCCAGAAGTAGCTCCATATAAAACTACATTTCCTGCAATCACATTTTCGTTAGATTTAAAATTAGATTTTATAGGAGGTTTAAGTACAACTTTACCTCCAGACAAACCTTTACAGAAATAATCATTAGCATCTCCTTCTATAGACATGTAAATGCCCTTAGCAAGAAATGCTGCACAACTTTGACCAACAGATCCAAAAAGTTTCAATTTAATAGTATTATCAGGCAAACCATCTTCAGAATATTTTTTTGATATTACACTACTAAGCTTAGTGCCAATAGACCTGTTTTGGTTGGTAACATTAGATTTTATCGTAACAGACTTTTTGAACTTAATTGCATTTTCAGATTTCCTTATAAAATAGTCATCTATTACATTTAAAGTGTTCCGATCATTATTTTTTCTACTACAATATAAATCTGTTCCATTGTTTAATTTATCTTTATAAAGTAATTTGCTAAGGTCAATATTGTTAAATCTATCAATATCTTTCCTAGTTTTTAATAAATCTACTCTTCCAACCATTTCATCAATATTTTTTAAACCAAGTTTAGCCATAATATGTCTTAATTCATCTGCAATGAAGAAGAAATAATTTATTATATGATCAGGTTCTCCTCTAAAGTGTTTCCTTAAATCTTTATCTTGAGTAGCTATGCCAACAGAACATGCATTAAGGTGACATTTTCTTAACATCACACATCCCATAACAATTAACGGAGCAGTGGCAAACCCAAATTCTTCAGCTCCCAATAAACAAGCTATTGCTACATCTCTTCCTGTCTTTAATTGACCGTCCACTTGAACAGATATTCTATCTCTTAAACCATTCATTACAAGAACTTGTTGAGTTTCAGCTAATCCTAATTCCCAAGGCAAGCCTGAATGTTTAATAGAAGACACAGGGGATGCACCAGTTCCTCCGCTATCACCACTTATTAAAACAACATCAGATTTAGCTTTTGCAACTCCAGCTGCAATAATACCTACACCAACTTCTGAAACTAATTTCACATGTATTCGAGCTTTATCATTAGCATTTTTTAAATCAAATATAAGCTGTGCTAAATCTTCAATAGAATATATATCATGATGAGGCGGTGGAGAAATCAACTCGACTCCAGGTTTAGTTTTACGAAGTAATGCAATATAATCATCTACTTTATATCCAGGTAATTGTCCACCTTCTCCAGGTTTAGATCCTTGAGCCATTTTAATTTGTAAATCTTTAGCATTGACTAAATAATTACTAGTAACTCCAAAACGAGCTGATGCAACTTGTTTAATTGAGCTATTTTTATCAACTAATTTATTAGATTTAAATCTAGAGCTATCTTCGCCTCCCTCACCAGTATTACTTTTTGCACCAATACTATTCATTGCGATTGCAAGAGTTTCATGAGCTTCTTTACTTATGGAACCCAATGACATTGCTCCTGTAGCAAACCTTTTAACAATTTCTTTAGAAGGTTCAACTTCAGAAATTGGAATAGAATTACCATTAAATTTAAATTCTAATAGTCCTCTAAGAGTGCCAGTGATTTCATTTTCTGAATTTACATAATTTGTAAATTCTTTGAAATCATTAAAATCACCTTTCTTTGTAGCATGTTGAAGCTTAGATATAGCATCTGGACCCCAGCTATGAATTTCAGAATCTTTTCTCCATTGGTATTCGCCACTAAATACATCTTCAACATTAGTCATTTTATTATATGCATGATTATGACTATTTCTAGAATATTTTTCCAAATCAAGTAAACCTATACCACCTATTCTTGACGGCGTACCAGTAAAATATTTTTCTATAAACAATTCGTTTAAACCCAAAGATTCAAAAATTTGAGCACCTTTATAGGAATCAAATGATGAAATACCCATTTTTGACATAACTTTTATTAAACCTTTAGTCAAAGCATTTACAATATTTTGTTCGAATAAAAGTATATCTTTACCAGAATAACTATCAATATTTTTACTTAATTTCAAACCAGATTTTATTGCTAAATATGGATATATTAAATCAGCACCAAAGCCAAACAAAGTAGATATGTGATGAACTTGCCTCGGCTCACCAGAATCTAAAACAATTGATACTTTAGATCTTAATTTAGTTTGGATTAAATATTGATGCACAGCTGAGACAATAAGTAAGGATGGAATTGGTATCTTTAATTCCCCTACACTCTGATCAGAAAGTATAATAATGTTATAACCATCATTAACTGATTCCAATATTTCCTTAAATATATCGTCTAACCTATTCTCCAGACAACCTATTTTTGAATCATTATTAAATGTAGAATCTATAAATTTAGACTTAAGACCTGGCAAATTTAAATTCGCAATTTTTGCAAATTCATCTGTTGTTAATATTGGATTGTATACTTTTAGAAATTTATTATTAGAATCAATATCATTAAAAATATTACCACTACTACTTATAATAGATTCAACAGAAGTCATGTTTTTCTCTCTTATAGCATCAATAGGAGGATTACTGACTTGAGCAAAAAGTTGTCTAAAGTAATTAAATAAAAGCTGTGGCTTTTTTGACAACAATGCAATAGGAGTATCATCTCCCATTGAATATATTGTTTCACTCGCATCTCTAACCATATCTGTAAGTAAAACATTCAAATCTTCTGAGGTATAATTAAAACATATATGTAATTGATTTAATTGTTCATCAGAGAATTCTCTTGAAAATATTGCAGGTTTAATATTAGAAAAATTTATTAATCTAGATTCGAGTAATTTACCATAATTACGTTTATTTGAAATATTAGATTTAACTTCATAATCAAATAATAATTTTCCAGAAATTGTATCTAAAGAAAAAATCTGCCCTGCACCAAGTCTACCTTTTTTTACTACTTGATCATCAGGTACAAATAATAAACCTGATTCAGAACCCATAATTAATCTTTTATCAGATGTAATCCAATACCTACAAGGCCTTAATCCGTTTCTATCCATTATTCCAGAAACATTATCTCCATCAGAAGCCAAGATAAAAGCAGGCCCGTCCCAAGGCTCAATAAAAGAGGAACAGTATTCATAATAATTTTTTATTTCATCTTGCATGGAAATATTTTCACCCCATGCTTGGGGAATCATCATAGTTAAGGCTTCATTAATATCTAAACCACATGAAATTAAAAATTCTAAAGAAGTATCAAAATTAAAAGAATCACTCTGTTCTGGATAAGTCACTGGCAAAACTTTATTAATATCATCTGACAAAATTGATGACTGGATTGATTGCGATCTAGAATACATCCAATTTAAATTACCTCTAATCGTATTGATCTCACCATTATGGGCAATATATCTATAAGGATGAGCCAGGCTCCATACTCCTAAAGTATTAGTACTAAAACGAGAATGAATAATTGCAAAAGCAGTTTTTATACTATAATCACTGAGATCATGATAAAAATTAACTAACTGGTTAGGTTGAAACAAACCTTTATAAACTATTTTTTTTGCAGAAAGACTACAAATATAAAAATCACTATAATCTTTAGAATTAATTTTCCCTATATTTAATTCAATTTGCCTACGTATAATAAATAATTTCTGTTCAAAATCAACCTCTAGTTCTTGATTTTTAGAAACAAAAAATTGTCGAATTTTAGGCAACGATTTAAAAGCTATTGGACCAAGGAAATCTAAAGTTACAGGGACATCCCTCCAACCTAAAAATATTTGCCCTTCATTATTAACAGTTTTTTCTATAATTGATTGACATATATCAGAAATCGAATCTTCATTAGGTAAAAAAACGACTCCAATGCCATAAGAATCGTTATCTGGAAGATGAATTCCTAATCTCTTTGCTTCTTTAACAAAAAATTCATGAGGTTTCTGAAAAAGAATACCTGCGCCATCACCAGTTTTATAATCTGCAGAAAGAGCACTTCTATGGGTTAAATTATTAAGAGATGACATAGCATCAATTAAAATTCTATTGTTTCTTTCACCAGTAATGTTTGCAAATAAAGCTAAACCACAGGAATCAACTTCGAATCTTTTATCATATAGACCTATATCCATTTTTGTATCACATGTATTACCCAAAACCCAATGAAATAAAAGAATCCTGAATATTGAAAAATATTAATATAAATATTAATTCTATCACTTATCTATATTATTTCCAAATAAAAGACCTTCACAAAAATTAGTATTGATTATTATTATAAGGATATGTTATAATAATAATATATTGTTATATATTTAAGATTACTTTATATGAATAAGTTATATGCCTTAAAACTCGAATTGGAAAATATTCACGGTGAATCAATAAGTGATTCTATGTGGGACTATTTACAGCAAAAAGGATTAGTCCAAGATGTTGTTGACGGTAAAATAAATCTAAATGATTTAGAAGAAATAATTAAAGAAATACAAATTGCTAGTGGAGTAAGAAGCAAGCCAAAAGACCGTTTATTATATCCCTTGAATAAAGTAAAAATATTACCTGACGCAGATAGAGTTTCAGCTCTTTCTGTAGCTATAGCAACATTAGCTAGTAAATCTAAAAAACTAATTGATTTTCGAAGAAAAGAATTAAACAAAAAAGTTATAAACATAACAGATGTTGATAAATGGATTAAATCAAAAAATACTCAGGCAACAAATAGCTCGTTTATAGCAAAAATAGAAATACCTAATTCTCATAAACCAATACGTAATAATGATGGAAGTTACAAAATAACTCCACCTTTGAATATATCCCAAGCAAAAAATATTGAAGCCGATTACCTGAATTTCCTAGATAAAAAATTAGTGAATATTAAAAAAATCCCAGTTATAAAAGACAGCTCATTAGATAATTTAAGGCTCTTATCAATAGAACTAAGTAAAGAATTTTCTTGGCAACAAAGCGAATCAACTATGTTTATATTAACTGATTATATCCCCAAAATAGACCCAATTAATTCAAAATATATAAAAAATAACTACTTTAAAGGATTATCCAAAATACATATGGAAATAGACCCAACTACGTCACCTAAAGATGTAATGGTTAAATATTCAAAATTCAGACAGGAATTTATTAGTGGCAGACATAGAGATCTAAGTAGTAAGCACTTAAACCTTGCAATATTTTATGCAAAAAAGAATAAACGTGAAAAATGGATGGAAAGCATGAATACATGGAATAGCAACTACGGTATTACAAAGCCTTCTTGGAAGTATGAAGTAGTTACTAATTTTGCACTGCATTGTAAAAGAGCTTTTGAAAAATTAGTTTCACCTAATTTAAATCAAATATAAATGGAGGAAATATGGATTCAGAAAAATGGATAATAATAACAAAAAACGATAAATTTTCGATTTGTGAAAGTCAGAAAATGGATATAATATGTGAAGAAGCTCTTCTGCCAAATTGTATTTGGGCATCTGATACTTTAATAGGGCCAATAATATTAGTGTTAAATTAATAAAGGATATTAATTATGTCAAATATAGAAAATGAAGAATTATTAAGATCTTATATCAAAAAAAACAACAATTGGGGAAGGTGGAAATCAAATAGTGATTCTGGAACAGTAAATTTAATCACAAAATCAAAAGTGATTGAAGCTTCAAATTTAGTTAAATCTGGAAGAACAGTTTCATTGAGTAGGCCTTGGCCAAAAAAAGCGACAAGGGAAAACCCAGAACCTGCTAATAGCTATGTAATGTCTACAGAAGATGAAGTCGCAGGAGGTGCATTTGATTATATATCAGTATCATACCACGGTCATTCAGTTACTCATGTTGATTCACTATGCCATTTTTGGAATAAGGATGGCATGTGGGAAGGGAAAGCTCCAAAAGATGAAATTAAACATGATGGAGTCTTAAGTGGTGCTGTTGACGCTTGGAAAAATGGAATTATTACTAGAGGTATATTAATCGATATTCCCAAACACAGGAATCAACCTTATGTAACACAAGATAATCCTGTAACTGATATTGAACTCGAAGATATAATTCAAAAACAAAATATAACCATATCTCCAGGAGATGCAATTGCGATTTACAGCGGAAGAGAATTATATGCAAAAGATAATCAAGGTACTTGGGGAGGCCACCCTTCAATGCCTGGATTACATGCTTCATGCCTAAAGTTTATACGAGAACATGATATATCTGTAGTTATCTGGGATATGCTTGATGTTATTCCAATGCATTATGGACCTGAAATCAATGTACATACTGCAATAAGTGCATTTGGAGTTGTATTACTAGACAATGCTCTATTAGAACCTTTGTCTATAGCATGTGAAGAAGAAAACAAATTTGAATTTATGATAACAATAAATCCATTAGTTATTCCAGGTGGTACTGGATCTCCAGTAAATCCAATAGCTATTTTCTAAATAAAAAATATATAGAAATTATTACTAATTATTAATGTTATGCAAGAAAAATATATAAATATTAATGGATTAAATATATTTTATAGAGAATTAGGCAATCCAAAATTGCAAGATGTAATTATGATTCATGGTTGGAGCACAACTGGTGAGGTGTGGAAAGATATAGCAAAAAAATTATCTAATGATTTTCATATTATTATTCCAGATAATAGAGGTAACGGGAAATCAAGTATTCCTACAAGCGGGTACCATATTAAAGATTATGCTAAAGATATTTACAATATTATAGAAAAATTAAATTTAAAATCTCCTATATTTATTGGACATTCATGGGGAGGGAATATTGGAACATTAATGGGAGCTGAATACCCAAATTTATTTAACCTTATAATATTAGAAGACCCAGTTTATTGGAAAATGATAGATGGGTTTAAAACAATAATTCCAAACATAATAAAACAAAAAAATATGCCTCGAATTGATATAATTAAAAATGGTATTAATAATGGCCTTAATAATTTACAAGCCGAGAAAACAGCTGATTTACCAAAACAATATTCCGAAGAACACTTAAAAAGAATTGCATTCTATAACCGAAACTGGGCTTTAAATTGTGAATACTATTTGAAAAAAATATCCACACCAACTCTAATAATATTAGCTGACCCAGATCACGGTGGATACATATCAGACACAGAATATAAATATCATAGTAAAATCGCTTCTAAACTAGTCGATTTTGTTAAATGGAAAAATGTTGGACATTTAATGCATATTACCCACCCTGACAAATTTATTAAAGAATTTGAAAAATATACAAGCAAAAGATTAAAAATCAATAGATGTAATTAGAATACTATTTAAGTAATTAAATTTATTAGCTTGACTGTTTATTATATAAACAATTATCTTAATTAGACTAATTTAGTAAAGGAAATATAAAATGCCTATTATGACTGGAAATAAAATATTACTCGAAATGTTAAAAGCTGAAGGCATTAAATACATTTTTGGTAATCCTGGAACATCAGAAAGCGCAATAATGGATGCTTTAGAAGAATGCCCAGAAATTGAATATATACTCAGCACACAAGAAGGAGTATCGATGGGTATGGCAGATGGATTTGCAAGATCAGCAAAAACTCCAACTTTTGTCAATTTACATATAGATAGTGGGCTAGCTAATGGAATAAGTTTACTAAATAATGCCTATGCAGGTGGTACTCCCTTAATATTAACAGCAGCTAATAAAGATATAAGAAAATTAGTTGAAGGTAGAACAAACTTAGTAGATATGGTTAAACCTTTTACTAAATGGGCAGCTGAAATAACTGAAGCAGAACAAATACCTAGTGCAATTCGTAGAGCATTTAATGAAGCTAAAACCCCACCTACTGGACCTGTTTTCTTAGCATTTTCAGCTGATGCATTAGATAAAAAAGCTCAAGTAAATATCATCCCATCTAGAAAAGAATATCATCCTCCAGAACCAAATACAGATGCAATAAATAAAACTGTAGACATCATCAATTCTTGTACGTCTCCAATTATTCTGGTAGGTGATAGAATGGCTCAATCATCTAATACAAATTCTTTAGAAAATTTAGCAGAACTTATAGGTGCAAAAGTATATTCTACCTCATATTCAGAAATGAATTTCCCCACAACTCACCCTCAATATTGTGGACCTTTAACACCGAATCCATTGACTAAGAAAGAATTGAGTAAATCTGACTTAATTATAGGAGTCGGTACAAATTTATTCTCAAGTTTTTTTTATTTTTCAGGTGAATTCAAATCCCCTACTGCAAAATTGATTCATATAGATTCAGCTTTCACTGAAATTGGTAAAAGTGAACCAACTGATATCGGTATTCTAGCTGACCCTGCAATAGCTGTAGAAAAAATTTCTAAAATTATAAAAGAAAAACAATCAGGTGATAATACAGAAAGAATTATTGAACAAAATATTAAAATAAAAAAAGAAACCGAATTATCACAACAAAATTGGAATGACCAAGTAAACAAAAAATGGGACAATCTTCCTATGCCTCCAGAAAGAATGATGATAGAAATTTCTAAATCTCTCCCTCAAAATTCAATTATAGTTGATGATTCTATATCCTCTCGTTCAGCGATGCATGGAGCTATAAAGTTTAATAAATCTGGAAGTATATTTGGTGAAAGAGGTGGAGCAATTGGATGGGGAATGGGAGGAGCATTAGGTATTAAATTAGCAAACCCTGATAAAACAGTAATGGCCATTATTGGTGATGGGAGTTCCATGATGACTGTACAAGCATTATGGACTGCAGCTAATTACTCTATTCCAGTAATTTATTTAATTTGCAACAATGAATCATACCGTATTTTAAAATTAAACATGAATGTATATAAAACTCAAATATTAAAAGAAAAAAATCCAGAAAGTAAATATATTGGTGCAGACTTTCCAATCCCATTAAATATATCTAAGATTGCTGAAGCAATTGGAGTATATGGCAAAAAAATTACAGACCCCAAAGATATAAGCTTAGAAATTTCAAAAGCATTAAAACTTAATAAGCCTGCAGTACTAGATATAAGTATTGATAATACAGTTTAATTTTTAAAATCTTTATCTACGAATTTGTTTTGGATCCATAGCTTCACGAAGACCATCACCTATAAAATTCCATGCTAGAACAGTTAAGAAAATAGCTAGCCCAGGAAAAACAGTTAACCACCAACAATATTCAATTAATTCCCTCCCTGTTGTCAACATATAACCCCAAGAAGGTGTAGGTGGCTGAATTCCCAAGCCTAGAAAACTTAAACTAGCCTCAATTAATATTGCATAACTCATTCCAAGTGAAATTTGTACAATAATTGGTGATAAAGTATTAGGGAATATAGATAGCCACATAATTCTCCAGCTACTAGCACCAATAGCTTTAGCACTTTCTACATATTCTTTTTCTCTTATAGACAATACATTTGCACGAGTAACTCTAGCAAATGAAGGTATAAAACCAATACCTATTGCAAGCATAGCATTTCTTAATGAAGGACCTAATATAGCTACCATTAAAATAGCTAATAATAACGAAGGGAATGCCAAAATAGCATCTATAATACGCATTATAAGACTATCAATCCATTTACCATAATAACCTGCAGCTAAACCAGCTGTTACACCAATAAAGGTAGAAATCATCATAGCTAGTATTCCTACTTGAAGTGAAACTCTACCTCCATATACTATTCGTGTAAATGAATCTCTTCCTCTATCATCTGTACCAGCTAAATGAGTTAATGAAGGTGGTAATTTAGGTGAATCAAAATCCATTTCTTCATATGCAGGTCTATTATTATCAGGATTAATATCAACTGTAATTAATGGAGCAAAGATTGCACATAAAGTAAATAAAAGTATTATAAATACTCCAAAAACAGCAGTTCTATTCCTAATAAAACTACGAAAAATATTACGCCACAAACTTGTTGGTTTACGCTTTAAATTAATAGTTAAATTATCTGATTTTGTTTCATTCATTCGTAACGTATCCTTGGGTCTAAATAGCCATAAGCTATGTCTGCTAATAAATTAACAATTACATATACAAAAGAAATAGCCATAACAATAAGTTGAACTATAGAATAATCTCTAGCTTGAATAGCTTCAACAAGCATCAAACCAACTCCTGGCCATCTAAATACTGTTTCTGTAACTAAAGAACCTCCTAAAAGGGCTCCAAAATCCAATGCAATTACAGTAACTACTGATAAAAGAGCATTTTTCATCGCATGCCTTATCACTACCGTACGGTAAGGAAGTCCTTTTGCATGAGCAGTTCGAATATAATCAGAACTCATCACATCTAACATTCCTGAACGCATATACCTAGTAATTGCTCCCATTAATTGAATACCTAATGCAATTGAAGGTAATACAAAATGCGAGACTTTAAATCCTGAACCAATAGGACCATATCCAGATGTAGGAAGCCAATCTAACCTTATTGCAAAAAATAATATTAACATTAAACCTACCCAAAAACTTGGAGCAGCTATTCCAAATAAAGATATTGCAGAAACAAAATTATCAGTCCAAGAAAATGGCTTTAGTCCAGCAATTATACCTAACGGTATAGCTAAAATCACGCCCAATAGTAATGCTGTTACTGTTAAAGGAATTGTTCTTTTGAATTTTTCTAAAACTAGACTTCCAACAGGATGTTCTGCTGCATAAGCTGATGAAACTCCAAAGTCACCACGAAAAACTTTGTTCACCCAAATAAAATATTGTACAGGGATAGGTTTATCTAAACCCATATCTTTTCGCTCTTGCTCTAAAGCTTCTTTGGTAGCTTCCATCCCTAGCCTTGTAACAGCCGGGTCTCCTGGAGCGAACCTTACAGCTGAAAAAATAATAATAGACATAACTATTACTACATAAAGAGTCTGAATTAATCTTCTAATAATATAATTTTGAATTTTATTATCTCCAATAAGTTAATTTAAAAACAGAACATCCCGCCATGAAAACCTAGGCGGGATGTTCTTAATTGACATGAATTACAATACTAAATCCTAGTCAACCCACCACCAGTCCTTAGCATTCCAATACCCTTTAGGACTTACAAAACCACCTTGAATATGTTGATTTGCAGCAAAATATCTAGGCATACTTTGAAGTTTAACAATTGGAACATCTCTATTCACAATAATATCTACAATATCATTATAAGCTTGGGCACGAACTGTTCTATCAGTAGTAGATTTACCTTTATCAAATAGTACTTCAATATCTTCACTAAAGTATCTCATACCATTATTACCTTTAAATCCTGATCTATCATTATCTGCTCTAAACAAACTCTGCATTAACCCATCAGGATCTGGTTCTCTAGTGTACCAAGCATCTCCAAGGTCAAACTCTTTGTGCGTACCATTGAAACATCTAGATGCAGGCCAATCTGCAGTTGTACAATCAACTCCAAACCAAACCTTATCTAACCATGTAGGACTATCTACTATTACAATTTCCATCTCAATTCCTGCATCAGCTAAGTTTTGCTGAATAACAGTTGCCATTTTTTGTGTAACAGCTATGTTTTCAGGAACATATTTTATTTTAAGAGGATTGTTTGGACCATAACCTGCTAATGCTAAATGTTCTTTAGCTTTTTCAATATTTCTCTCAGGACATGCAAATGGTAGATATGCCCAGTGAGATTCTAAAATAGGGTTACAGCTAGGAACACCAAGTCCTTGGTATATCACTTTGTTAATTGCAATTGGATCAATCGCATACTGAACAGCTTTTCTTGCATTAAGGTCAGCCATTGGACCTTCACGATAGTTAAATATAACTGTCATGTAGGAAGCAGTAATACCGTCAACTTGAGATAACAATTGCAAACCTGGAGTAGTAGCAATACTAGAAATTTGCTCATAAGGTACATCAACTGCTAGATCTATTTCACCAGCTTTAAGTGCAGCCATTCTAGTTTGTGCATCCTTAATTGGAACTATATACACTTTTTGCGGTCTTATTCGATTAACTTCTTTATCAAAATAACCATCATACTTTTCTAATACAAGTTTATCTCCAGGGATTTGTTCAACAAACTTATATGATCCTGTACCTATTGGCTTAGTATCTTGACCTGCAACACTATCTTTATCCACTATAGCTAAAGCCCAGTGAGCCATAGATGGAAGAAAAACTGGTGTTTCATTTGTAAGTGTAACAGTAAATTCATACTTTCCTGTTGCTGAATAAGAAACTACATCATTTAATTCACCTTTACAACGTCCCTTATCTGCAATCTCATCTCTACAACGTCTCCAGCTAAATTCAACATCGGCAGCTGTTAAAGGCTTACCATTATGGAATGTAACATCATCTCTTATTTTAAATACATAAGTTTTTCCATCAGGTGAAACAGTCCAGCTTTCAGCAATATCTGGCTTAGGATTCATCATAGAAGGATCATATTGTAATAATCTACTATAAAGTAGCTCTGAAAAAATTATATCAGTTCCAGATTGGCTTTTAGCAGCATCTAAAAATTGAACTTCTCCACCATTACCTATTCTTAAAACTGATTGGTATGAAGCTGAAGGTATTCCAGCCGGAACTTCCCTTATTTCAACTTCTTTTACAATTTTTTCTACAATTTTCTCTTTAGGGACTTCTTTAATTACTTCTTTAGTAACTTCTACAATTGTCTCTTTAGGTACTTCTTTAATTACTTCCTTTATAACTTCCTCTGTAACAATTTTTTCTACAGGTACTTCTTTAACTACTTCTTTAATTATCTCTTCAGCTTCACAAGCACTGAATACAATTAAAGTAGCAGGAATTAAAAGCAAAAAGGATAGCTTAAATTTACTAATTAAGTATTTTATAGACATCGTTAACCTCCATAAATCTTGTTTATATATAAACTTAGCAACCTGCCAGTTTAGCTAAGTAAAACTAAATTACAAAACATAATATATTCAATAATGAAATATAATAAAGTGCGTTTATTCTACACTTTAATTCATGAAAGTCAATACTAGTTTTTCTCTGTACGTATTAATTTTTGCATTGAACGCAATTCTCTTTGGGGCTCTAAGTTAATACCAAATTCACTCCATGATACTTCTGCAACATATATATCTCCATTTGAGTCGATTGCTATTCCATGTGGGGCATAAAATCTACCTGATTCATCACCATAACTTTCTCTTCCTATTCGTGCTAAAAGTTCACCTTTTGCAGTCATGATACTTATTCTTGGTCCTAAATCTGTTCCAATATCATTAGATGCTATTCCACAAAAATATTCTCCAACATAAACTAATCCATTATTAGAAAAGTTATCTGTACATATAGTTGCTGCTTTCGACATGTTTACCCACTGAGTCTCATATTTACCATTATCGTTAAAAACTTGTACTCGTTGATTTTCTCTATCAGCTATATATACCCATCCTTGTGAATCTACAGCTATATTGTGGACAATATTAAATTGTCCGGGGCCAGTTCCTGATTCACCCCAAGATAATATTAACTTACCATTACTGGAATATTTATGAACTCTTGCATTACCATAACCATCAGAAATATAAATGTCTCCATTTCTTCTATCTACAGCTACATCTGTAGGTGATGAAAATGGAAGTCCACTTAATTTAGGAGATTTTTGTCCAGAGGTTCCTAATGTCATTAGAAGTTTGCCCTCCGAACTGAATTTTTTCACAGTATTATCTCCTACATCAACACAATAAACTTCATCATCTGGCCCAATACTTACTCCATGTGCAGCTTTAACTTCCATATTTTCCCAAGTATCTAAAACATCTCCATCTTTATTGAAAACTATCATTGGAATAGTCCCTCGATTATAAACATATACATTGTCTTTAGAATTTACCGCAACAGAAGTTGCCTCTTTATATACACAACCTTTAGGTAATTTACCCCAATTGGATCCAGAAAGTTCATAAAAAAAACCATTCTCTCCTATAACTGCGCTAGAAAGGTTTTCAGTAGAAGTAATTTCTTGAGTATTAGTACCATATTCCCAATTATTAGCATCATCAGCCATATTAATTAACTCCTTAGTTATATTAGTAAATCCTTATTAAAATTTAATTACTTTTTAATGGTAGTATAGTACATCATCAACAAATAAAATAAAACTATGATTAATTATTCAAAAAATAATAAAACCTTAAATATATTAAAATCAAAAAACATACGAAATATGTGTAGCTCCGAATTATTAAAAGGAGTAAGTACAGCAGGTGAAATATTAATTTTAGGCTGGCTATTACTTGAGTTAAATCAATCACCCGTAATAATTGGCCTTGGAATTGGTTTAAGACTTCTTCCTCTATGCATGTTTGGAATGATCGCAGGAGCTATAACTGATAATTTCAATAGATTAACATTATTAAAATTAACAACTTTAGGAAGTGCTTTAATTTACACTACGTTAGGTGTATTAATATTATTTGAGATTAAATCAGTTGCATTAATTTTTATTGCAACTTTTTTAAATGGAGTTTTATGGTCACTTCAAAACACTTCAAGACATGCCTTTATTTACGATATTATAGGACCAAATAAATTAATAACTACTATAGGGTTTATAAACATAAGTAATAGAATAGGAGGCATTATAGGGGCAATAGCCCTGGGATATTTAACTGATATAATTGGAATATATATTGCATATATATGTATAGGAATTTGCCATACATTATCAATTATTCCTTTACTATTTACTGATAAAACTGGAGATTATTCGCCTGTCACATCAGGCTCAGTTAGAAAAAACATATCTGAGATAGCTAGTCAATTTAAAACAAATTCAAATCTAGTAATAATTATTATTTTAGTGGCAGTTCTTGAAATATTAGGTTTTTCCCATATAACTGTGTTCCCTAATCTAGCCAAAGATGTCCTTAAAGTTGGTGCAGTTGGATTTGGTATTATGAATGCATTTAAATCCATAGGAGGATTGTTCGCCATTTTACTATTATCAAATTTATCAGAAAACAGACAAAATGCATCTATATGGTTCATGTCAATATTAGGATTAGGTATTTCTTTCATAATTTTAGGAAATGCTACAGATTTCATAATTGCAATAATTGCAATAACTATACTAAGTGGAATGACAGCTGTATCAGATGTATATTCTCAATCAATTATACAAAAATCTGTAACTAATGAATTTAGAGGTAGAGCTATGGGTGCATGGAACTTAGCAATTGGTTTTCAAATATTTGGAAACTTAGAAATTGGATACTTAGCATCTTTGCTAGGTGCTGGTATGTCTCTAGTAATACATGGTATAGGGTTAATTATATTAGGAATAATATGCGTGTTATTTTTAAAAAATCTAAAGAAAATATAATCTAATCTTTAGACTTTTTTAACGTTTCAGGTACTCCAAATATAAATAAGAAAGCACCACCCAAACTAAGTAATGCTACTAATATAGATGATAAAGATAAACTTATTATTGCAACTTGTCCAACAACTATAGGCCCAGAAGCCGCCCCCATATCACCCATCAACCTCCAAATACCCAAAAACTCCCCAGTGTTAAGTTTTGGTGCTAAGTCAGCACCTAATGTCATCAAAGAACCACTTCCTAATCCATTAGCAAAACCCGTTAATAATGATACAAATGTAAAAGTTATTACATCGTTTGATAAAGGAAGCAAAGCAAAACCAAATGCAAAAAATATGCAACTAGGAACTGACATCCATTTTCTTCCCCACTTATCCATAACAATTCCAGCAGGAGCGAACATAATTAAATCAACTGCAGCTGCTGCTCCTATAATTAATCCTATTTCGTCTACTCCTAAGTTTAAATAAGTACCCCAAAGAGGTATTACTATTTCTTTCGATTTTCTAACAAAATTCAATGCTATAGCTGCAAATCCTGCAATAAATAAAATCCTACGTTGGGATTTTAATAAATTTAAGAAAGACAGCTTAACTTCATTCTGAGTATCAATATCTGTTTCTAAATCTGAATCTTCTTTTACTATAAAAATTATAATAAATAAAGTAAAAAAACATATTATGCTTTGTAACACAAATACAGAATTGAACCCTAATCTTGCCCCAGCAATTCCCCCAATAACTGGACCAAAAAACATCCCTATCCTATGTACTCCTCCTAATGTAGCTAAAACTCTTCCTCTATTATTAACAGGTACTAAATGAGCCACATATGACATACGGGAAATACTCCAAAGGGCTATTGCTCCACCTACAAAAAATCTTAATATAAAAAATATTGAAAAGTTATCATTAGTAATTATTAATAATGGAAAAAATATCATTAATAGCGTACCAAAAAGCATAGACCTTTTTTTACCCTGTTTACTGATAAGTAAGCCTACAGGAATATCAAAAAACATATTCCCTATTAAAACAGCAGAAATACCTAACCCTACCAAACCAACTCCAACACCCAATTCTTTAATAAAGCTAGGTAAAATAGGAATTAATAAAGAGATGCTGAAAGTTAAAAGAAAGCTAGGTAAATAAATAGTCCAAAATAATGAAGATTTAGAAGTTAAACTTTTATAGATTTGGCTCGAGACATTATCCGAAATGAATAAATTCAATTAATAATACTTTCAGTTATAAAATAAAAAACATTAAAATGATTAAATAACTTTTTGATTACATATTTCAAGTATTCAAGACAGTATTTTATTCGGATTATTTAGGTTTAATTTTTTAAAAAAATTCCTATAATCCCAGTATTATTTGTTTTTGCAATTAAAGTTTCATTGTTCAATAAAGTATTTTCCAATAAATCCCACTGTTCAACAATAGGATTCCAAATAAAAATACTTGGAATGTTTTTACTTGGATCAGGTAATAACCTAATTACTATAGTTACTGGAGATGAATAATTTATAGTTTTAATACTATCTTCTTCATATTTAAATATACTAAAAATCATTTCATCTTTATAATTTTGATAATTATCAGGTAATTTTGGTGTTTTATTGAGGTTAAATTGCTTTATATGATATTGATACCCTTCAGTACCTGATTTATAAAATTCAAAAATGGTTGATTTGTCTATAGCCCCAATGGGAAAATGTATCTCTATTCCATCATATATATATACAGAAGAACTATATTTCTCAGGAATTTCAAAACGCGGATTTAAAGTTGAATCAATATTTTGAATTGCATTTAAATTATTAAAATCAACTTCTGTACTAACAACTAAAGCAGGTAGTTCTACATTGAATTCTTCTTCTGCAAAACTTTGGATTTCATCCCAAAAACCAAACCTTATTATTAAACCTGTAACAGCTAAAGCAAGTGAAGCTATAGTACCAATCTTTGCCCATCTATTTCTATGAGTCTTTTCCCATGTCCTAGTTACATCGTCCATCCAAGTTGTTGGAACAGCTTTTATTGCACTTTTAACCCCAGCCTTAGATTCATCTATTATAACTTGAGGGTTTACAGCTTGTATTACATCTTTAACTCCAGCCTTAGATTCGTCTAATATAACATGAGGATTTACAGATTTTATTACATTTTTAACTCCAGCCTTAGATTCGTCTAATATAGCTTTAGGATTTACTTTATGAGATTTAGAAATATCAGAATCTGTAATTTTAATACTATTCAAAACATCCAAAACTTCTTCAGGACTCTTGAGCCTATCTACAGGCTTCTTTTTCATACATGATTCAATTAAAAGAATTAACTCCTTAGGAATATCTTTTCGGAATTTATTTAATTTTTCTGGAGTATTTTCAATATGTTGGCGAAAAATAGCAAATGGAGATTCAGCATTAAACGGAAGATTACCTGAAGCGATTTGATAGAGTATGCACCCTAAAGAATATACATCTGATGCAGAAGTAATCAATTCACCTCTAATATGTTCAGGAGAAATGTAATAAGGTGTACTTATCACTGTACTTGTAGAATTTCCAATTGACAATTTTTCTCCAAAATATGCAACTCCAAAATCAACTATCTTAAGTTTTCCATCAGAACCTACTAGTATATTTTGTGGTTTAATATCTTTATGAATAACACCTAAAGAGTGAGCTTTTGATAAGCCTGATGCAATTTGAGAACCTATTTCTACTATACGTTTTATAGATATTTCTAAATTACTTTCAATAATTCTTTCTAAATTTTCAGGTAAATATTCAAGAGTAACAAAATAGTTCTCTTCACTACTACCAACTTCAAAAACTTTAACTATATTATCATCATCAACTGATGAAATAATTTTAGATTCAGTAACTAACTGATCTACATAATCTTTGTTATAAGTTAGATTAGTATATAGGACTTTAAGAGCAACAACCTGGCCAGTATATGAATCAAATGCTCTATATAATTTACCATGTGCTCCAACAGAAATTAATTGAAGAACTTGATACTGTAGAATAGATTTAAGTTCCAAATAAAAATTCCTCAGATATTATTTTTTTAACAAACTAAACACATTACCTAATAAGGTTTTAGATTCTCCTCTAGGTTTAGATAATTCAATTGAATTAGAAGAATCATAATTTAAAGAATCAATATTGATTACACCCACAGTAATATTATCTAATCCACCATTAGAATTTGCCTTATCAACCAACAAAC
>CEUY01036317.1_pt1 | contig 35593 bp, 25 predicted proteins | sample 361481 | NCBI WGS metagenome assembly CEUY01 (sample SAMEA2622737, study PRJEB7988) | marine metagenome | isolation source: saline water (ENVO:00002010), including | reverse complement strand
GTGATAGCGAATTAATTGCGCGCTCAAAACAAACGCAGATTCTAGAGTTAAAAAACATAGCACCTATGTATTAGGTTAGGCTAAATCAGAATCTGACGGAAACTGAATTTCGAATTCTGCTTAATTGAAAAGCAGTAATTCAAGTAACAAGCCGGAGAATGGAAATTTATAACTGTAGTCTGATTTTATGACAAAATTATTTAAAAAGAGATTTTCATCATATGAGTAGAGTAGATTGGATTTTACCATATATGGCTTGCTCGCCCGTGATCAGCGCGCGGGAGAAATATAATAATGAAACGTATGTTATTCAATGCAACGCAGCCAGAAGAGCTTCGTGTTGCCATTGTTGATGGTCAAAAATTAATTGACTTAGATATTGAGTCAGCTGTAAAAGAACAGAACAAAAGTAATATCTATAAAGCAATTATTACTCGAATTGAGCCTAGCCTTGAAGCTGTATTTGTTGATTATGGTGGAGAGCGTCATGGCTTTTTGCCATTCAAGGAAGTCTCTAAATCTTATTTCAAGGAAAATACCAGTACTACGCGTCCACGAATTCAAGATGCATTAAGTGAAGGACAAGAGCTTATAGTTCAAGTAGATAAGGATGAGAGGGGGTCTAAGGGAGCGGCTCTAACAACCTATATTTCATTAGCAGGGCGTCATTTAGTATTGATGCCTAATAACCCACGTGGAGGGGGTGTATCTCGTCGAATTGAGGGTGAAGACCGTGCTGAATTACGTGAAATAATGTCCCAGTTAGATATTCCTCCACGTATGAGTATTATTGCACGAACAGCTGGTATTGGTCGTAGTGAAGAAGAATTGCAATGGGATTTAAACTATCTGTTGAAGCTTTGGCATGCTATTGAAGATGCTTCTAAAAATCAAAGTGGCGCATTCTTAATATATAAGGAGAGTAGTCTTGTTACACGAGCTATACGAGATTATTTTCACCAAGAAATTGGTGAAATTTTAATTGATACAGAGAATATTCATGAGCAAGCTTATCAATTTATGAGTCATGTAATGCCTGATAATGTAGCTCGTATTAAATTATATAATGATGATGTGCCTCTATTTTCTCGTTTTCAGATTGAGCATCAAATTGAGACTGCTTATTCTCGACAGGTAACGCTTCTTTCAGGAGGGGCAATAGTTATTGATCATACTGAGGCATTAGTATCAGTTGATGTAAATTCCGCTCGGGCTACGCATGGTTCAGATATTGAACAGACAGCGTTAAATACTAATATAGAAGCAGCTGAAGAAATAGCACGTCAATTACGATTACGTGATTTAGGTGGTCTTGTAGTCATTGATTTTATTGACATGGAAATTATACAAAATCAGCGTGAAGTTGAGAATTGCCTGTTAAATGCACTACGCTATGATCGTGCAAGAGTACAGGTAGGAAAAATTTCTAGGTTTGGACTATTAGAATTATCACGTCAGCGTTTGCGCCCTTCATTAGGTGAGAGCAACGATACTTTTTGTCCAAGATGCCATGGAACTGGCCATATACGTGGTACTGATTCTTCTGCACTTCATATTCTCAGAATTATCCAAGAAGAGGCAATGAAAGATGGTACAGCTGCCCTTCATGCTCAAGTACCGGTAGATGTAGCTACATATTTATTAAATGAAAAGCGATCAGAAATACATGCTATTGAAGCCCGTTTAAAAATTAATGTAATTTTGATTCCAAGTATTCATTTAGAAACCCCTAATTACAATATAGATCGTATACGTCATGATCATATTAAATCAAGTGAAATACAGACAAGTTATGAGATGGTGGAAAAGCCTGTAGAAGACATGAAATTGCCATCATCAGTAGTAATACAGAAAACGCAGCCAGTTAGACAACAAGCGGCAGTAAAAGGCGTTACTCCAACGCAACCAGCGCCTGTGCGTAATAGAAAAAGACGATCAGATCAGGAGAAATCTTCTTTTTTAGATAAGATTTTTAGTTGGTTCGGGTCAGGGAATAAAGAATTGAAAGTAGTAAAAGACCGGAGACCGAATAGACAAAGACCAAGGCGACAAGACCGCGGATATCGAAATCGTGAAGGCAGAGAACGAAGTTCTAGGAGAGCAGGTAGTGCGCAACAAAATAGTATTTCAAATAATACATCAAAAGAGTCTAGTGGAAATATAACAACTCAGACACGAAATGGGGCTGCCCAGAATTCACCACGAACTGAGCAAAAAAATTATACAGAAAGGGCAGCTAATAGAAAACAGGCACGTGCACCACGTGGTGGAAGAGGGAGATTTGACTCTAAACCTTTGGCTCAAAAAGAAAAGCTATCAGTTGAGAATAAAACAATTCAGGGAGAGGAGGGTGGTCGCTCTCGTCGCCGTCGTGGCGGAAAGCCGCGTGATAAAAATGAACGTAGCCATGAACGAGGTTTAATTAAAGAACCCATAGATCAAACTATTGAGGAAAACAGAGGGAATGGAACAGGTTCTTTATCAAAGAATGTTTCAAATGGAACGTCTGCAGATTCCTCTAAAGAGATAACTAAGAATTCTGAAAAGATAGAATCTGTTTCTTCAACTGATGTGACTATTAATAAAGAGCAGTCTCTTTCAGGAGAAGAAATAAATACATTTCAAGTTTCTTCAGATTCAAAGACATCATCAGTATTAGAAAAGAGTGCTAATGATCCAGTGGTTTCTATTACTGACTCTTCTAGTGAAGAAATAAATAAGTCTAAAATATCTTTGAAATCTGAGGTTGAAAAAGCAGATCAATCGTTGTCATTAAGTGATAGTACTACAGAGGAGCTAAATGCAAATAAATTGGTTATGATCGAGACAAAACAAGAAAAAAAAATACTCTCAGGTGATGATGCAGCAGGGAATAAAGTATCATTAAAGAAGAAAAGGAAAAGGCCCGTTAAGCCATCTGTAGAAATGAATGAACCGTTAATACAGGTTGAGACTCACAAGTAAATAGTATTTGAAAATAGGTGTTATATAAGGTGGGAAATTATTCCTACCTTATTTATTGACATGATTAATTTCATGTATATTCTTATAAATTTATTTTATTATGTGTGGTATTTATTTTCTGAAGTAATCCTGCACTTGCATCTTCTATCAATTTTAGCACCTTCTCAAATCCTTTATGCCCACCAAAATAAGGATCAGGTACTTCTTTATATTTAGTGAAATTTGTACTATGTTGCATGAACATTTCTAGCTTATGGCTATGCTGTGGTGGGCAAATATTATTAAGCATAGTAAAGTTATGTTTATCCATTGCTAATATATATTGGAAGGTATTGAAGTCTTTAGATTTGAATTGGCGAGCACGTATATTTTTCATATCATAGCCATGTTGCTTCGCAATTTTCTGTGCTCGCTCATCTGGTGGCTCACCAATATGATAACTATGTGTTCCAGCAGAATCTACGAAAATTAGATTTCCAGCCTCAGAGGTTTCTGCTTGATGCCTAAATACTGCTTCGGCTGTAGGAGAACGACAGATATTGCCCATGCAGACAAATAATACTTTTATCATTTAATTATATCCTTTTCTAAAAGTTTATTTTTACAATTATCTAAATAAAAAATTATTAGATTTGATGCTTTGTACATTTTTATTCATGTATATTTTATTTAGGTGTCAATATTATAAAATATGATCCTTTTACTAAAAAGCTAGAATGGTAAATCTAGATCAGGTTTTATTTGTAGAATGGCTTTGCGGAAATTATTTTGTATTCTTTTTAATGAGATTTTGTTATCAGCTTCAAAGCGAAGTATAACTGCTGGTGTAGTATTGGAGGATCGCGCAAGGCCAAATCCATCTTTATATTCTGCTCGTACCCCATCAATTTTTATTATTCGTTCTGCATTGCTAAAGTGCACACTTTTTTGAAGTTGAGAAATTAATGTATAATTTTCACCTTCTTTAAGTTTTATTTGGAGCTCTGGAGTATTAATCGAGTCAGGGATTGAATTTAAAATGGCACTAGAATTTTCTTTACGGCTAAGTATCTCAAGCAAGCGTGCTCCTGCATAAAGTCCATCATCAAACCCATGCCACCTTTCCTTGAAGAAAATATGGCCACTCATTTCACCTGCTAACAGGGCACCCGTCTCTTTTAGTTTTCTTTTTATAAATGAGTGGCCGGTTCTCCACATTATTGGCTTGCCTCCATGATATCTTATCCATGGAGCTAATTTATTTGTACATTTAACATCAAAAATAATTTTCCCACCTGGGTTTCTTGATAATATATCAGTGGCGAATAACATAAGCTGCCTGTCAGGATAAATAATGTTTCCATCTTTTGTAACAACTCCTAAACGATCACCATCACCATCAAAGGCGAGCCCTATTTCAGCATCATTTGTATTAAGTGCATGTATTAAATCGTATAAATTTTCGGGAACAGATGGGTCGGGATGATGATTAGGAAAGGTTCCATCTACCTCACAGAATATTTCATTGACCTCACATCCAAGTCTACGATATAGAGTAGGCGCATAAGCTCCAGCAACCCCATTTCCACAGTCTATTATAATTTTAATTGGACGTTTAAGTTTTATAGTACTCGAAATGCTTTCTAGATATGTTTCAGCTATATTTTGTTTACTGTAATTACCTTTACCATAGATAAGATTTCTTTTTTCAATACGAACACGTAAACTCTGTATTAATTCGGCTGCAAACGTTTCGCCGCCCAGCATAATTTTTAGACCGTTGTAGTCTGGTGGGTTATGACTACCAGTAATCATCACACCAGAACTATTACATAGCTCAAGAGCTGCTAGGTAAAGCATTGGTGTGGGGACCAAGCCAACATCTATTACATTAATTCCACTCTCTTGTATTCCTTTTGCTAGGGAATAAGAAAACTTTGAGCCAGAGAGTCTCCCATCATGGCCTATTGCTATTGAAGTAAGGCCACGATCTTGTGCCTCAGATCCAATAGATTGGCCAATTATTCTAATGATGTCAGCAGTTAAAGTTTTGTCGACAATACCCCTGATATCGTAGGCTTTGAAGATTTCATGGGGAATCTTATTCATAAAAAAGTTATACGGAGGTTTGAAATGTATTGTGATACATGTTTATGTCTAATTTTCTATATTAGAGCTAGAGATTAATATAGAAAATATAGGCAACTAGACTAAGAATGTTTTATTGATTCTTTGTCTTTAAGAATATAAAGTGTCCCGCAATATGGGCATAAAGCCTTACCAGTTTCATTTATAGGAAGGAATACCCGGGGATGAGAGTTCCATATTTTCATTGGCGGCATTGGGCAATGTAGAGGTAAATCTTTTGCAGATATTTCTATCCGACGTTGTTCATCATGATTTTGCATAATTTTATCTATTTTGCTTAATCAAATGTATGTTAGCCAGTTTGCATGATTACTGGATGTTCCTTGCACAGAGTCAAAAAACATGGTTTGTAGTTTCTTCGTAATTGGACCACGGGCACCATTACCTATAACTCGATTATCAAGTTCACGAATAGGAGTAACTTCTGCAGCAGTGCCTGTAAAGAAGGCTTCATCTGCACAATAAACCTCATCCCGAGTGATGCGTTTTTCTATAATTGGAATACCTATTTCTTCTGCAAGTTCAATGATAGAAGCGCGAGTAATTCCTTCTAAGCAAGAAGTCATATCGGGAGTGTATAGCTTATTACGTTTGATTATAAAAATGTTTTCACCTGATCCCTCAGCCACATGGCCACTTACATCTAATAATAACGCTTCATCGTAGCCATCAAGTGTTACCTCTTGATGAGCAAGCATTGAATTTGCATAGGTAGTAACTGATTTAGCGCGGCACATATTGACATTGACATGGTGACGTGAGTATGAAGAGGTTTTGACCCTAATACCCTTCTCGAGGCTATCTGCTCCAAGGTATGTGCCCCATGGCCACGCTGATATGGCTACATGAACTGAGAGGTTCTTTGCAGAGATCCCCATGTCTTCTGAGCCATAGAATATAATAGGACGAATATAACATGATTTAAGTTTATTTTGTTTTACCACTTCGATCTGAGCCTCCATTATTGTGGTCTTATCGTAGGGTATCTCCATCATAAAAATATGGGCTGAATTGAATAATCTGTCAGTATGCTCTGAAAGGCGGAAAATGGCAGTACCTTGGCTAGTTTGATAGGCACGCAGTCCTTCAAACACCCCCATACCATAGTGTAGGGTGTGAGTAAGCACGTGTGTCGTAGCATCACGCCAAGGAACCATTTTTCCATCGTTCCAAATTATGCCGTCTCTATCGGCCATAGACATCAAATTCTCCAGAAATTATTTGAAAGATGCATTTTAACTCATTAATTCATTTCTTATAAAGGAATCAAAACATAGACAATCAATCTGGTCAAATTTCTTATTTGCTGTTAGTAGTAAGTGGTAACATATAAAAGCTTATAAATACTATTATTCATATATATTTGACAAGGTGATTCACTCTAATTTTACTAATCATTAAAAAATCTAGGCTGATATTTTAGTTTGTGTAAATTATTCGATAATTAATCAGGAGATAAGGAAATATTAATATATCTTCTTGAAGGGTCTAAACTCAAGGAATAAGCTCTCTATTATTAGAAGAGGGTTACTCATTAAGTGTTTTTTTCCATAGCTGAAACACTGATCTACGATGCTTTTCTAGATAACCTATCTCAATTCTAGCAAACTTCTGTTGCACTTGATTATTTGACTGCCCTGAGTCAATATTTAATCTAAGCCTATGCTGCACGTGTCGAAATTCTCTATAAGCTTCTACTACAGCTTTAGCATCTGATTTAGAAATAAGCCCAAGTTTTCCGGAGAGCTTCAGTAAACCAATATTTCCAATATTATTTGTAAGATTAGAATACTTGTATGAGTAGCCCAGAACTAAATATTGTACTATAAATTCTACATCAATAATTCCTCCACGGTCATGCTTAATATCAAATAATTTAGTTGTGTTGGGGTGGCTATCTAACATCTTTTTTCGCATAAACAAGATCTTATTTCTCAAGTTTGGTAGATTACGTTTCTGGCATAAAACTTCCTCTCGGATTTGATTAAAGTATTCTCCTACAAGGGGGTCACCTGCTACAAAACGTGCTCGAGTTAAAGCTTGATGCTCCCATACCCAAGCATGTTTTTTTTGGTATTCTTTAAAAGCTTCTACAGAACTTACAAGTAGACCACTTACGCCATTAGGGCGCAAACGTAGATCTGTTTTGTATAATAGGCCAGCTGAAGTATAGCTAGTAAGCCAGGAATTAATTCGTTTACTTAATTTTGCGTAAATATTAGATGCATTAGGGCTTGAATCGCTATATAAGAAAATGATATCCAAATCAGATGCATAACCAAGTTCTTTTCCACCTAATTTACCATAACCAATAATTCCAAAGATAGGATCTCCTTGATGCTTCTTAATTAATTCTGACCAAGCTAAATTTAAAACAATATTAAGTATTAAGTCAGCAAGGCTAGTGAGGTGATCACTTAATGTTTCTAGGGGTAATAATCCTTCTAGGTCGCTCGAAAGTAATTGGAATACCTTTGAATGATGGAAATGAGACAGAATATCCATTTGATTCTCTATTGTATTCTCACTATTAGTGTTTTTAAGTAGATTTAGTAACTCTTTTCTGGATGTGATCCAATCTATTTCATTTTTTAGATTAGCGTCTTTAAGTAATTCATCCAAAAGAATCGGATGTTGCATTAAATATTCACAGGCCCATTGACTAACGCTAATTAATTTAGTTATTCGTTCTAGAGCATACGGATTCTCTAGCAGTAATGAGAGATAAGATGCACGCCCAATAATACTTTCAAGAAATTGTAAAGTACGTTTAAGAGTAGTATCAGATGGAGGGAGTTTAGCAGAGATTTCAATAAGGATAGGAATTAGAACATTAGTTCTTTTTTTACTGGAATAAGGTAGCTGTTTATAGCGAGAACTATTATGGAATTTCTGTAAATCAATAAGAATTTTGTCTGGGTTGGAAAATCCCATATTTCCCAACTGTGAAATAGTGGCTATAGTTTCTTTTTTATTTTCATCTTTCTCATTCCACAGCCAAGTAAATGCATCATGGAATGCTGATTTATTTGGGCTAATAAAAACTTCTTCAAAATATTTAGTTACATTATCTCGATGAGTGCTAAGTTTTTGCAGGAAGTGTGCATAGCTTCTACAGTTCATTGCCGATGCAATTGAAACCTGGTCTGCCAAACAATTTGGTAGCATATGGGTTTGTTGATCATCTAGATATTGTAGGCGATGTTCAAGATTGCGTAAGAAAATATAAGCCTCTGTAAGCTCTGTAATTAATTTTTTTGCTAGCTTCTTTTTTTTGTATAAATAATTTAAAACAGAGATAGTTGAGCGTATACGTAGTTTTGGGTCGTGGCCACCATGTATCAATTGAAATACTTGCGCTATAAATTCGATTTCACGGATACCGCCCGGGCCAATTTTAATGTCATCTCGTGTGTCGCGACGACTAACCTCTTGTTGGATTTGTGAATGCATTTCTCGCATTGATTCATATGCACCAAAATCTAGATATTTCCGAAATACGAATGGCCCTGTTATTTTTTGTAAAAGAGCCAATTTAACTTTATTTGAGCCTGTTAAAGCTCTACTCTTTATCCAGGCATATCGTTCCCATTCCCGCCCCTGGCCCACAAGATATTCCTCTAGCATAGCAAAACTCATGACTAAAGGTCCGCTTTCACCGTATGGTCGGAGGCGCATATCCACACGGAATACATAACCATCAGAGGTAATATTATTAAGACTTGAAATTAATTTTCGTCCAAGGCGAGAAAAGAATTCATTATTGGAGATAGAATTTTGTCCATTAGTCCTACCATCTTCTGGGTAGACAAAAATAAGATCAACATCTGATGATACATTAAGCTCACCTCCACCTAATTTCCCCATTGCGATTACTAGCATTTCTTGATCTGTTCCAGATACGTCTCCCTTGGGAACTCCATAATGTTTATCTTGTGCAAGCCAAGAATAGTGGTATTTAAGTGAAAAACAAATAGTACTTTCTGCCAAGTTAGTCATGCATGTCATAACTTCGGTTAGATCAGCTAATTTACTAAGGTCTCTTGCTATTAAATGAAGCATTACTATCTTCCGTAAATTTCGTAGGGCGCTATAAAGAGAGTTTTCGTCAGTAATAGAGTTTGAGAAAGCGTCTAGATAGCTTTGCATTCTCTTTATATAAAAGGGCTCATGTATTTTATCTATGAGTATTTCCCATGAATTAGGCTCGTTTTTTAGCAAACGCTGTGCATAGCGGCTAAAAGACAGGCTTGAACGAATTTTTTCTTTAGTAGGTTTTCTAGTTGGATGCATTGTCAAGGATTCAGGGTTACAATTAATCTTTCTAAGTATTTTAAAAAAACAGTATCGTATTTGAATTTAGCTATAGTTATATTCCATTAATCAGGCAGGTCCTGAAAATATTATTTTGCTTTCTATCTTAGTATAGTAGAGCGTACCCTCATGGTACCAAAACTGGAACAGTTAATTGAACTTGTCAGCAATTTTACCTCTAGTACAGCGTAGCGGATTTTTTTTCCGATCTCTAGCATTTTTTTTCCTTGCTTTAGTGGTTGTTATTGGGTTATTACACCTAACATTACGATATTGGCTATTACCCAATATTGAAAATTATCGAGATAGTATTGCATCTGCTATTACACAGGCAGCTGGCCAGCGGGTAACTATAGGCTCGATTAATGCGAGCTGGAATGGCTTGTATCCACAATTGATATTACGCAAAGTACAGGTACATGATAAAGAAAATAAACCCGCATTAATACTAAATAGGCTAGAGACTATTCCATCCTGGGACTCATTTTTGTCTGGTGAGCTGCGTTTCCATAAAATCAAGATTGATAATCCAGACCTTACTGTATACCGTGACCTTAAAGGGATTTTACATGTAGCTGGGATTGCTTTTGTTAGAGACCCGGTTACAAGTCATAGTAGTTTTTTAAACTGGCTCCTTAGCCAGAAACAAGTTGATGTTGTAAATGCAAATATATCTTGGAAAGATGAGAAGCGTGGAACACCATTACTAGAGTTAGAATCAGTTAGTCTATATTTAGAAAACTATAATATTAATCGGCATCGGTTTAGTCTGCATGCTATACCTCCTTCTAAAATTGCATCGCCTATTGATATCCGTGGAGATTTTGTAGGGAAGCAGCTTAATATACCGGAACAGTGGGATGGTAACTTACTTATTAAATTGGATTATGCAGATATTGCTGTTTGGCAATCCTGGTTTCCAGTTATAAAGAACACTGAAATTAATCGTGGTGTTGGGGCAATTCGAATTTGGTTAAGTTTTGATAATAGGGGTGTGAAACATTTAACTTCAGATGTTTTATTAAAAAATGTTAAGACACGTTTTGCACATGAGCTACCAGAGTTAGACCTTCTATTTCTTCGAGGTAGGATTGGGTGGAAAAGAATAAATAATGAGATAGGCAAAGGTTTTGAATTATATGCGAACCAACTAGAAGCTTCAATTCGTGGGGAAAGCATATTAGTACCGGTAGATTTTATTATGCAAGATATTATGACGCACGATAAAGGAAACAAAAGAGGACAACTAAGTATTAAGAAGTTAGATCTTGAGACTTGGGGAAAAACGGTTAGATATATTCCAATTGAAAAATCTATACGTAACCAATTTAATAAATTATTACCATATGGTGAAATTTATAACATACAGGCTAAATGGGACGGTCTATGGTCAGATCCATTAAATTTAAACGTAAAGGGAGAATTTCATAATATTGGTATGCATAATTCTATTTCATCACCTGAAATCAGGGGCATTAATGGCAGCATTAAAATACAGGTAGATGATAGGCTTGGTTCAGATACTAATGTATTAATTAAAGGGGTTGCCTCGGGCCTTACTAAGAAATTTATAAAACTCTCTGCAGAAAATATATTTGATGCTTTTACTGCCAATGAGATTGATAGATTTAATATTACTGGTAATGGAGAGTTACTAATAGACTTATCTATTCCGTTACCATATTCTAATGATATCAAAATATCTGGCAGCTATGTTTTTAATAATAACACGGTTGACTTAGGCTCAAATATACCTAATTTAGAGAAAATAAATGGGACCCTAAATTTCACAGAATCTACTATTGAAGTAGAAGAGATAACGACTCAAGTATTGGGCGGTATGGCAACTATTAATTCTATTACTTCAGAAGATAATGAATTTAATCTAGTAGCATCAGGAAGAATAGACCTTGATAACTTGCATTTCCTTAACCAGGAAGAGGGTAATTTCTGGACTAAATATGCTAGTGGAAATACTGATTGGCATGGGTCTATTAAGCTTGAAAATAGTGCTGAAGGAATAAGATCCAAAATTTTTATTGAGTCCTCATTGGAAGGTATTTCATTAGATTTTCCAGAACCTTTTTCTAAAATGGCAACTGATTCTATTTTATTTAGGATTATAAATAATGTTTCTGGTTCAAATCAGAATAATTTTAAGATAAATTATGGAGATGAGATAGCAGCAGAATTCAAGTTATCTTTAGATGAGTCAGGTGGTTATTATCCAGATAAAGGTTTAATTCGGTTGGGTAGAGAGCCTGTCAAATTACCAGAATTTGGTATCTTGTTAGCTGGTAAATTGCCAAGGCTGCAGTTAGATAAATGGAATGATATATTAGATCAATTTAATACATTTAAAGAAACTGGCAGGAAAAATGGAATTGATTTGGGTCTCACTACAATTGATTTATATATTGGGAAACTAGATTTTCTTAGAAGTCGTATTAATGATCTGGCATTAAATGCTGAATTTAAAAATGAGGAATGGGTCTCTAATATTTTAAGCCAAGAAATTTCTGGAAAACTTACCTGGAGTCTACAAAATAAGGGAAAATTAATTGGAAGACTTAAAAGTTTTGTTATTCCTTCTTCATATTATGTGGAACCTGCAGTAGCTATAAATAGGCAGGCTGCAAAAGATTTCCCTTCAATTGATATATTAGTTGATAAATTTTTTATTAGTGGTTTTGATGTTGGAAAATTAGGCATAATTGCAGGTCAAACGAAGCAAGGATGGGTTATTGATGAGTTATATGTAACGAGTCCAGATAGCTCATTTACTGCAGATGGAATATGGAGAAATTATTCTGTTGCTCCTCGCATGGATATGAATATAAAGTTGGATGCAGATAATCTGAATAAATTTTTAACACGCCTTGGTTATTCGGATCGAATTAAACGTGGCAGAGGGGGTGGGTGGGGTACTTTATCGTGGCTAGGTGGCCCTCAAAAAATTAATTATAAAACATTATCTGGGAAAATTAATTTGAAAATAAAAGATGGACAATTCCCTAAATTTGAATTAGGTATTGGGAAATTATTTGGTATTTTTGATTTAGGAGCTTTACCGAGAAGAGTATTTTTAGACTTTAGGGATGTGTATGCTGATGGCTTTGCTTTTGACAAGGTTTCCGGGAGTGCTGATATTATAGAAGGTATAATGAGTACAGAAAAAATCAAGATTAAAGGGCCTGCTGCTGATGTAAAAATTGATGGGGAAATAAACTTATTTTCTGAAACCTATGCATTACACTTTGTAGTAACTCCTTCATTAGGATTAGCAGCTCCTGTGGTTGATATAGCGACAATAATTGTTAATAAAGCAAAGCAAGGCTCAATTAAGCCAAATGAATATAATATAACTGGTCCTTGGGAAGACCCTATTATTACAAGATTGCAATAAAATATTAGGGATTACGGATAGTAAATTGAAATCTTTATAATAAAAAATGTCTAATAACTCAATACTTAATAAATCTAATTCTGAATCTGGCCATCAAGAAAGTACTTGTATGGCGGCAATTCAAATGACAGCTGGCGCAGAAGTGTCTGTAAATTTAAGAGAGGCTGAAAGACTGATTAATTTAGCTGTAATGAAAGGAGCAAAACTAATAGTTCTTCCAGAGTATTTTTGTATTATGGGTATGAAAGACACTGATAAAGTATTAGTACGGGAAGAGGAAGGCAGTGGGCCAATACAGGAGTTTTTAAGTGAAACTGCAAAATCATATGCTATATGGCTTGTTGGTTCTGTGCCATTAGCTTCTTCTCAGCCTGATAAAATGAAAAATAGTTGCCTTGTATATGATGATTCTGGTAAACAAATTGCTCGTTACGATAAAATACATCTGTTTAATTTTAATTTTAATGAAGAGCATTATGCTGAAAGTAAAACAATTGAGGCTGGAAATAAAGTAGTTACAATGGAATCTCCATTCGGCCGTATTGGTCTTTCTATATGTTATGACCTGCGTTTTCCGGAACTTTATCGCTCAATGGGAGAGGTAGATATTATTCTTGCACCGTCAGCTTTTACATTAACAACTGGCAAGGCACATTGGGAGACCTTAATTCGTGCTCGTGCTATAGAAAATTTAGCATATGTAATTTCACCTGCACAGAGTGGTTGCCATATTAATGGGCGTAAAACCTATGGTGGTAGTATGATTGTCGATCCTTGGGGAGTAGTAATAGATCATTTGCCAAAAGGGCCTGGTGTGGTTCTGGCAGATATAAATCAAAACCACCAGAAAAATTTACGTAATATCCTACCAGCATTAAAACACCGGACCCTACATTTCTGCTAGACTTAATAATTGTCATGAATATTATTTCTTTTCTTTATTTGCAGAAAAAATGAATCCAAATAGTACAATTATTAAGTCGTCTCATGAATCATTAGATCTTTTTGGTATGGCTGATCGATGTTTATTAATGCCTTATGATATTGACATTGATAGATTGCAGAAGATATTTGGGCAAATATTTACTCACCAGATAGATTATGCTGATTTATATTTTCAGTATAGTAGAGCAGAGGGTTGGGTTCTGGAGGAGGGTATTGTGAAGTCAGGAAGCTTTAATATTGATCAGGGGGTTGGTGTGAGGGCGTTAAGTGGAGATAAAACTGCATTTGCTTATTCTGACGATATAAGTATGCCTGCGCTTGTTTCGGCTGCGCAGGCAACCAGAGCTATTGCAAATCAAGGAGGGGCGCACTCAGTCCAGGCTGTAAAGCGCAATATTGGAAAAGAACTTTATATGCCCTGTGATCCAATTTCATCATACAAGGATATTGCCAAAGTAGAATTACTTGAGAAGTTGGAGGGCTATGCTCGATCAATTGATAGTCGCGTTATTCAGGTAATAGCTTCTCTTTCTGGAGAATATGAGGTAATACTAGTAGCACGCAGTGATGGAGTGTTGGCCGCAGATGTTAGACCATTAGTACGTGTCTCATTGCAGGTAATCGTTGAAGAAAAAGGGCTTCGTGAACAAGGTGTGGCAGGAGGCGGTGGTCGATTTGATTATGAATATTTTACTGATGAGATTTTACGTGGTTATGCAGAAAAGGCAGTACACCAAGCGTTAGTAAACTTAAGTGCAGAACCTGCTCCGGCCGGTGCTATGACAGTAGTACTAGGTTCAGGTTGGCCAGGGATCTTATTGCATGAAGCCATAGGGCATGGATTGGAAGCTGACTTTAATCGTAAGGGTAGTTCTGCTTTCTCTGGAAGAATTGGAGAACGTGTTGCAGCGAATGGGGTAACCGTTGTAGATGATGGTACGATCTCTAAGAGACGGGGTTCATTAAATATTGATGATGAAGGCAATCCTACTAAATGTACTACATTAATTGAGAACGGAGTGCTAAACGGGTATTTGCAAGATAGTTTAAATGCACGTTTAATGAATGCTTCATTAACTGGTAATGGTAGGCGGGAGTCTTTTGCTCATATTCCTATGCCGCGCATGACTAATACGTATATGCTTAGTGGTGAGAATAGTCCTAAAGATATTATCTCTTCAGTTAAGCATGGCCTATATGCAGTTAATTTTGGGGGAGGCCAGGTAGATATTACTAGTGGAAAATTCGTTTTCTCTGCATCAGAAGCTTATATGATAGAAAATGGTAGTATTTCTTATCCAGTAAAAGGAGCAACTCTTATTGGTAATGGTCCAGACGTCCTTAAGCGAGTTGTGATGATAGGTGATGATATGTCTCTAGATCCAGGTATAGGTACTTGTGGTAAAGAAGGTCAGAGTGTCCCAGTAGGAGTAGGGCAGCCAACTTTAAAAATAGATGGGCTTACAGTGGGTGGGACTATTTAAGTAACAGGTTATTATTATTTGTTTAAATTGACTTTTTATTAGATAAAGACTGCTTATCTTTGTATTGTAATTATTCAATTTTAGTTCTATTAGATTATGGCGATAATTTTAGTACCAGCCAGCCTGTCATATAAAAATTGGCCTTCGCGATCGAAGAATGCCCAGAATAAACCACATCCAAAAATAGATATACTAGTTATTGCTAAGAAATAGCGCGCAATTGCTTGCCATTTATTGACACTCTCTCCGTTAGAACTAACTATTCTTAGTTTCCATGTTTGCATTGCTAAAGTCTGCCCACCATGAGTCCAAAACCAAATTAGATAAATGCCAGCTATGCTTAACAAATAAAATTGAAAAATAGGCCTAAAATATGGTGATTCTGTATCATGGTAGATAAGGTGAAATATAAACCCTGAAATAAATAGTACCGAGACTAAGAGTAAGAATTCATAAATCATGCAGATTATTCTGCGCCAGAATCTAGGTGTTATAGTTTTGATTGTTTTAGGAGAGATCATTTATAAGGTAATTTTTTCTAAAGGCAAGACATAATAGCTATTATTTTAAGATAATAGGTGGATGTGGATTATTTGAGTGCTAGACATAAAATTATTTTATTTTGAATTTAGATGAGCCTTTATATTTTTTCCATTTCCGTTTAAGTTTAATAGTTTTGTCTGGTGATATATTATTTATTTCTTTATATTTTCTTTGTATTTCTTTTCTTAGACTTGGGTTTAGCGAGATAAATTCTTGAATGTCTTTCTGTATCCGTTTTTTTTCTAATTGAGTCATATTTGGATAGCGTCTAGCGATACTAACCCATTTTTGTTTCTTTGATGGGTCCATTCCTCCCCAATATTTAGCTAGCGGCATAAGAACTTTTTTTTCTTGGGGACTTAGTTTTAACCAAATAGAATTGGATTCAGATTGCGCGTAAATTAATTGTGAAAAAAACAGAAAGGATAGTATTGTTAAAAATCTAATCATATATTGAATCTATTATCTAAAAGGCTGTTAACTTGTATGTCATTTGCCAGAAATAATATATCCATATTATTTATTTTATAACTATACTTAAAAGATTGTGCACTGCCAATAAGTGACATGTATTAAGTTAACTATTTTCTGGCATGGTTTAGAAGATTTATTTCAAAAGAATATTAAATAAGGAAATTTATAAAGAATCTATTTCTTCCTAAGGTTATTTTGGAAGAGTTATTGTAAAAAAATCAATAAAAACAATATTTTAATTTTGAATAAATATAATAAAGCAATCTATTTTATATTCATTATGTGTGGATTCTAATAAAGTGTTAAACTTATAAATGTGGATGAGATTGATTATTAGTTAGATTTACAATATTTAAAGTATTCCTAGTTAAATATCTAAAAGCTAGTAATTAGTATTAGGGAGATTAAGAATAAAATTGATACATTAAATTTACACACGCGACAATTTGTCACATTATATAAATTATAACTAACTGTTATATTTAATAATTAGGCCTAGGTTATATGTTTTGATATAGCTGTAAATGATGGTTGTAATATTGGGATTAAACTATTGATAAAGCATTTATTTTTGTTTTTATTACTGACTTTCTCAACCGCTACAAGTTCTATAGAGAATATACAATCTTTTAGTACAGGTAGTATGGATAAAATATTGTCTGCTCGTGAAGGTAGACCTTTTATCCTTGTTTTCTGGAATCTAGATTGTCAATATTGTCCTACTGAATTAAAAATGCTTAATAAGCTTAAAAAACACTATAAGAAAGAGCTGGATGTTGTTTTAGTGGCTACAGATACAATAGATGATGTGCCACAACTTATTGCAAGAGTAAAAAGTTATGGTATGCATAAAATAGAACAATGGGTTTTTGCAAATTCTATGCCGGAGCGATTACGTTTTGAGGTGGATAAGAGTTGGTATGGGGAAGTGCCACGAACTCATTTTTATAATCAAGCGCATGAACGTATTGTTAAGACAGGTTTAGTTGATCAGAAATTTGTTGAGAAATGGTTAGCTGATAATAAGCTAGAACCAAATCGTCATTAAGAATGGTAGTTAAGTACAATCGTATTTCTTTTCCAGGAATACTATTTATATTAGCGTTGCACGGTGCTCTGTTTTATGTGTTATGGAATCAGAGGATAACTCTTCCTCCTGTAAAACTTTCTAAGATTAATGTAAATTTTGTAACGAAGCCAAAAATGGAAGAAGTACAAAAAGTTGATGCACCCTTACTTCCTTCAAAACCAAGGCTTAAGCCAAAACCTAAACCCAAGCCGAAACCTAAGTTAAAGCCAAAACCTAAGCCTAAGTTAAAACTTAAGCCTAACATTGAATTAGTAAGGAAGTCACAGCCACAAGAATCTGTAGCAGAAAAAGTTGTTGAAGAAGTAGAAACACCAGTGCCAGAGACAGCGCCAGTATCAGCACCAAGTGCTCCAGTTACTTTGTTGACTGAGTTATCTGTCACATGCCCGGAGTTATCTCCACCATCCTATCCAGCACTTTCCAGAAGGTTTGGTGAGGAAGGTAAATTAGTATTACGGGTAGAATTAGATAAAAAAGGTAGAGTAAGTACAGCAAGTGTAAAAGTAAGTAGTACTTATAAACGCCTTGATGAGGCAGCATTAGCTGTGGTTAAAACTTGGCGTTGTAATCCAGCTTTACGTAATGGCAAGCCTGTAAGGGCCATTGCATTACAACCTTTTAACTTTGTATTACAAGGGAATTAATATCATGGAACAAGGACTAGGTTATTCTAATTTTCTTAATCAAATTGATGAAGTTGGCATCAGTGTACTTGTATTGTTACTTTCGTTATCTGTGGCAAGCTGGTATCTTATTCTTACTAAAAGTATTGCTAATATTCTAGAAGGAAGGCGTACAGAAATTTTTTTAAAACGTTTCTGGAACGCCGATTCGCTAGAAGAAGTTAGTACCTTCACCCTAAGTAATGATTCAACTAATAATGCTTTCGCAAATCTTGCACAGTTAGCGTTGGGTGCTGCAGCTGATTCTAAGAAGCATGGTCTTCAGAAATTAGAAGCGGCAGGTGGTTCAAGTGAATTTATAACTCGCGTATTGAGAAATGGTATTGACCAAGAGACTACTAGGGTAGAGCACGGACTTACAATTCTTGCTTCAGCCGGTTCTGCAGCACCATATATAGGTTTATTTGGAACAGTGTGGGGCATCTATCATGCACTTGTACAGATTGGTCTTTCAGGACAGGGTACACTAGATAAAGTTGCTGGCCCAGTAGGAGAAGCTTTAATTATGACAGCGCTTGGCTTAGCTGTAGCAATACCAGCAGTTTTGGCGTATAACGCATTTGTTCGTCGCAACCGTATATGGTTAGCCCGATTGGATTCATTTGCACATGATCTTTTCGCATTAATTGCAGTTGGTGCTAAAACTAATAGTTCGGCAGGTGAGATTCGTCCGCCACATGTTGTATCTACAATAGAAGGGGATAAATAATGGCGTTTGGTAGCATAAATAATAATGGAGGCCAGCAGTCAACCATGTCTGAGATTAATGTCGTACCACTGGTAGATGTTATGCTAGTTTTGTTAGTAATTTTCATAATTACCGCTCCATTACTTACACATTCAGTTAAGGTTGATCTACCTAAAGCTACAAGCAATCCAAATATTACAAAACCAGAACATATTGAGCTTGGCATTAAAAATGATAAGAGTCTTTTTTGGAATGGAGAGCCAATAGCATTAGTACAGCTAGAGAAACGTTTTTTAGGGACAGTAGAAATAGATCCAACTACAGAATTACATATACGTGCTGATGGCCGGGTTCCTTATGAACATGTTGCACAAGTTATGTCAATTGCTTCTAGGTCTGGGATGGTACGTATTGGATTCGTAACAGATCCGTCAAGATGACCTCTCGATTAAAAGGAAGCATTTAATAGATATAATTTTAATTAGCTTGTATTTTTTTTAGCCAATTACTTATATCATTAATTTCATTACTGCAGACTGAGTGTCCCATTTGATATGTAATCCATTTAACAGTATAGCCTGATTCAATTAATTTTTTCTTTGATGATTGGGCTATATTTAGCGGTACAACCGTATCGTTATAACCATGTGCCATGAAAATATGGGTGGATAAATTAGAGGGATGAGAGTCAATTGAAAGTCTATTTACTAGTGGAAGATAACTTGATAATACTAAGATACCAGCAAGTTTATTAGGGTGTCGTAAACCGGTATGAAGTGCTATTGCTCCTCCTTGGGAGAATCCTGCTAATATAATATTTTCTGGTTTAATACCGCTTTGCTTTTCTTTATTAATTATTTTTTCTACTGCATGCTGCGAAGCATGTATCCCAGTTATATCTTCATTATTATTTAAATCTGGGTTAGATATGTCATACCATGCACGCATAACTGTTCCATTATTAATGCTAATCGGCTGAAAAGGGGCATGCGGGAATATGAATCTGCTCATTATATTAGATTGAAGATTTAGTTTTTGTACAATAGAAACAAAATCATGCCCATCTGCACCAAGACCATGTAGCCATATAATAGAGTGAGTTGGTTGGCTTCCAGTTTCAACTACAACACAGGGTAATACATCTGTCGATATATTAGACATAAAAATAATGAGAATTTATAGGAAGTGGTAAATTTAAAATAATTAGGTAAATCTATCTAAGATTAGAATTAAAATCGTATCATGATATTAATCTATTTCCATGTTATCCTGATTCGTAATTTTTGGGATACTAATTTGTAATTCATGAAATAAGGCACGAAAATTTTTTGGTGGCTTGTTGTAAATTATTTCCTTATGAGTGTTTCTTATTAGTGTTTTTATACGTTGTAGGTTAGCTTCTGGGTATTGCTGTGTAAATTCAGCAAGAGCATTTTCATCTTTCAATAAATTTTTCCTCCAGCGTTCTATCTGATATATCCATGCAGTATGTTGTGTAGAAATTCCATCCCAAGTAGATAGCTTCTCTTTAATTTTTGTTATTTCAATTTCACGTATCAGTTTACCAATATATTGTATCTGTCGACGGCGTGCGCCATTTTTTTTTATTTGTTTAGCTTGGATAATTGCCTCAAATAATGTATCAGGCAAACAAAATTCCCTCAATTGGTTTGAATTTAGCCCAATCAATCTTTCACCAATTTTTTGTAAGGCATGCATTTCTTTCTTAATTCTAGTTTTGCTGGTTATATTATCTTGTTCTATATTATTGGGTTGAATATTTTCCATTAGCACCTTCTGTTCATTATGGGGTTCAGAAACTGTTATCATAGTATTTTTTATATTTAAATCCTATTTGGATTTATCTAAAAATAAATTATAAACACAAAAGGGCTTAATTATCAGTTCTTTAATGGAATTTTTCTTCTTTTAAATTATATTCATAGGTGATATTACTATGCACTCTCCAAGTTTCTCATATCGAGTCGATGCCCTAAAGCAGGTTGTAAATGATGTTTTATGTATTGCAAAAAAAGGTGGGGCAAGTAGTTGTGAAGCCGAGATCTCAGAAGGGTTTGGTCAGAATGTTACGGTGCGTAAGAGTGAGGTAGAGACCATTGAGCATAATCGTGATAAAGGTCTATCAGTGACAGTTTATATGGGACATAAACGTGGTCATGTTAGTACTTCTGATTTTTCTAATAAGGCTATAAATGATGCTGTTAGTGCTGCATTATCTATAGCTAAGCATACAGCTGAGGATAATTGTGCTGGATTAGCAGAGACTCATTTTTTAGCTAAGAAATTCCCTGATCTTGATTTGTATCATCCATGGGCTCTATCTATAGATGAGGCTATTCAGCTTGCACAAACCTGTGAAGACAATGCTTTTGGTGTAGATAAACGTATTACTAATTCTGAAGGTGCTAATATCTCATTGAGTGAGTCACAATTTATTTATGCTAATAGTTCTGGATTCATGGGCGGATATCCAACATCTCGCCATAGTATTAGTTGTGCAGTAATAGCAGCTCAGAATGATACTATGCAACGTGATTATTGGTACACAGTAGCGAGGGATGCAGAAGATCTGGAATCAGCTGCACATGTTGGTAAAAAAGCAGGAAAGAGGAGTGCTGCACGGTTAGGAGCAAGGAAATTAGACACTTGTGAAGCTTCAGTTTTATTTGAAGCCCCTATAGCCTCAGGATTAATAGGGCATTTTATTAGCGCTATAAGTGGTGCTAGCCTTTATCGAAAGTCATCTTTTCTTTTAGACAGCATTGGTAGACAGGTATTCTCTCCAGATATACAAATTTATGAGTTGCCTCATATAAAGAAAGGATTAGCAAGTAGTATGTTTGATGATGAAGGAGTTGCAACACATGATCGTAAGATTATCGAGAATGGAATAGTGCAAGGTTACTTTCTTGGGAGTTATGCTGCACGCAAGCTTGGATTATGTACTTCTGGGAATGCAGGTGGAAATCATAATATAACGGTAAATAATGGTAATCTTTTAGATTTCTCTGAAATGCTTAAGAAAATTGATAAAGGATTATTAGTGACTGAGCTACTTGGCCAAGGAGTCAATCCAGTCACAGGAGATTATTCACGTGGTGCGGCAGGATACTGGATACAAGGTGGAGAAATATGCTATCCAGTGGAAGAAATTACTATAGCTGGAAATTTGAAGGACATGTTAGGAAATATCTCAGCAATTGGGAACGACGTGATAATTCATGGTTCTAAGCAGTGTGGGTCACTGCTAGTTGAAAGTATGACTGTAGCAGGTAGTTAGTGCACAATAGAATATAAAAATGATTTTAGTATGATATAGCAATAATCCCTTTTGGGTACTTTTATTCTTTAAAATAATATTTCTAGCACTATTTTTATATGAATTTACATTTTCTTATTCCAAATTTATTTTGGCCAGATTCTAAATTCCATGAAATTTACCAAGAGTTATCATTACCTGCAATTGAGACTCTTTTTGCAAAGAGTTCGCGGACTAAATTTGATTCGGAAGGAGTGGAAGATTGGCTGTGTAAAGCTTTTAGTGTAAGAAGGCAGCATGATATACCGGTAGCACCTCTTACATTATTAGCAGATAAAACATTTGATATAGAAGCTGGTGAAAAGTATTGGTTAAGGGCTGATCCAGTCCATTTAAGGGTTGAACATGATCAGGTATTATTGGCTGATAGTCGTACTTTCCATATTTCTTTAGAAGAAGCTAGCCAATTTGTTGAGGTCATTAACAAGTATTTTTCTCAAGATAACCTTACTTCGCAAAATGGTGATAACAAAAAAGAGTTAATTTCAATTTTTCCTCTATGTGCTGATCGCTGGTATTTGTGCTTGCAGAAACCACCTCTTATTCATACTCACTTGCTAAGTGATGTTATTGTAAAGAATATTAATGATTATTTTCCATATGGCCCTGAAGAGATGTTCTGGAGAGGATTGTTAAATGAGGTTCAAATGCTTCTGCATGAACATCCTCTTAATCAGATACGAGAAGAGCGTGGAGATTTGGCATTAAATGGTATTTGGTTCTGGGGTGGTGGCATTAGTCCTGAGCCTGTCATTTCACCTTATGAATATGTATGGAGTAATGATGTCTTCTTAAGCTCTTTGGCGATAGCCAGCGGCATAAACCTTATGGAGCTTCCTAATAATATGGAAGCATGGCCACATTTAAATAAGTCTGATAGACAACTTATTTTTCTAAATTCTTTGTATGGAAAAGCTCAATATGGAGATGCACATGGCTGGCGTGAAAGCCTTAAAGAATTAGAAAAGAATTGGTTTATGCCTATGCTTACTATGCTTAGACAGGGTATTATTAAACAGGTAACTATAACTGCCATAAATGAAGGGGTCACTAGAAATTTCTTTATAACAAGAAATAATCTATATAGATTCTGGCGTTTAGGGAGACCATTTCCAACTTATATAGACTGATAATTGGCAATTAATTTATTAGGTGGTTTGTAATATCTTATATAATATAGATAATAGTATTATCAAATAGAAGCGTTGTTGATGTATGGAAAAATTTCTAATCTTGACCCCCATTTTTTAAAAGAATAGAAGTTGAATTATTCTTCCGAATGGTAAATATTGTTACCCGAAGCTATGCTGCTGATTCCTTAGAGAAATTAATCAGCCATGGTATTCATCCTATTTTAGCCCGTGTTTATGCGGCAAGAGGTATTAATGAACCTGGACAGATTACTAAAGATTTGTCTCGACTGATTCCATTCTGGCATCTAAAAAATATCTTAGAAATGGCTACGCTTCTTGCAGATGCAATAACTTCAGAAAAACGTTTATTAATTGTAGCTGATTATGATTCAGATGGAGCAACAGCATGTGCAGTAGGAATTCGCGGACTGAGGGAATTTGGTGCAATAGTGAGCTATTTAGTACCAAATCGTTTTGAGCATGGTTATGGGCTGACTCCAGAGATTGTGCAATTAGCTGCTAATTCAACTGAGGGAAGTAGGCCAGATATACTTATTACTGTTGATAATGGGATTGCTAGTATAGAAGGTGTGGAAGAGGCCAATCGACTTGGCATGCAAGTTTTTATTACTGATCACCATTTACCTGGAGATAAACTGCCAAATGCAACCTCTATTGTCAATCCTAATCAGCCAGGCTGTGGCTTTCCTAGTAAAAATATAGCTGGTGTAGGCGTAATGTTTTACTTGATGCTTGCGTTACGTGCTGAGTTTCGAGTACGTGGTAGGTTTCTTTCTGATAAAGAACCTAATCTTGCTAATTTATTGGATTTAGTAGCATTGGGAACCGTTGCTGATGTAGTAAAGCTAGATCAGAATAACCGAATTTTAGTCCAGCAAGGGCTATATCGTATTCGCAGTGGGCGTGGTTGTGCCGGTATAAATTCTTTATTTAGTATTGTGCGGAAAAATATCAAAAGGGCATCAACTTATGAACTAGGGTATATGTTGGGACCAAGATTAAATGCAGCTGGGAGGCTTGAAGATATGTCACTTGGTGTTGAGTGCCTTATTACTGATAATGAGATACATGCTATGAGACTTTCTCAGCAGCTTGATACGCTAAATTTGCAGCGTCGAGAAATAGAAATTGATATGCAGAATAGTGCGGAAAAGCTGATAAAGAAGATTCTTATTTCTCCGTTTCTGACTCAAGAAAATAGACTCCCATACAGTATAGTTCTATATGATTCTTGTTGGCATCAGGGCGTAATTGGAATCCTTGCATCTCGTATTAAGGATAAATTGAATAGACCTGTAATTATATTTTCTTCTGGGAAAAATAAAGAAATTAAAGGATCTGGAAGATCTATTCCTGGCTTCCATATTCGGGATGCATTGGATGTAGTTTCAAAACGACATCCTAGTTTATTACTAAAATTTGGTGGTCATGCAGCAGCAGCAGGCTTAACTATACACCAGGATAATTTTGACAAATTTAAGGATGCTTTTGAGAAAGCAGCACAAACCTTACTTACTTCTGGAGATCTTTTGCGTATTATAGAAACCGATGGTGATTTGAATGAGTCAGAGATGAATATAGAATTGGCTCATAATTTTGCAGAGCAGGTTTGGGGGCAGGGGTTTCCTTATCCTATATTCAATGCTCGTTTCCTAGTAAAGCATCAGTATGTAGTAGGGGGGAAGCACCTAAAATTAAAGTTGAGAAAAGTTAAATCTAATACTGGCGAATCAAATTCTCTGCATTTATATGAATCAATGTTGTTTTTCTATCAGGACTCCTTACCAGAAGAGATTGATGCAGTTTATCGCCTTAATGTAAATGAATATAGTGGTAATGACACTTTGCAACTTATATTAGATCACTGGAAGCCAGTATAATTATTAACATAGGAATAATGGTCATTCTCTTATATTAAGCGTTTAGAATTTTAATATAGATCAAATAGGATATTCAGACTCAATTTGGATATAAATTTTTTGTATTAACAATTTTTAGTATGAATTTAGATGCAATTCAAGTTTAAACCTCCCAAATTAGGTTCAATTTTTAACTATTCTAATTTTCATGGTTCTGGTGATGCCTTCGTTTTTGCGAAAATAGCGCAACAAGAGAAGCCAATTGTTATCATTTGTGCAAGCGCACTAGAAGCTCAAAGATTATTGGGGGAGATCTCATTCTTTTCGCCTAGTTTAAAGGCTCACCTCTTGCCTGATTGGGAGACGCTTCCATACGATAACCTCTCTCCCCATCCTGATCTAATTTCAGAAAGGCTTGCTACTATTTACCAAGTTATGAGTAATTTATGTGACATATTGATTGTTCCTGTCACAACAGCGCTCTATCGTATGCCTCCACGAGAGTATCTTGCAGCATATACATTTTTCATTAAACGAGGAGAAATATTTGATTTAGAATTATTTCTTAGCCAAATGACGTTAGCAGGATATACCCATGTCAGCCAAGTGATCTCGCCAGGAGAATATAGTGTACGTGGTGGGCTAATTGATTTATTTCCAATGGGTAGTGCACTACCTTATCGTGTAGATAGATTAGATAATGAAATAGAGACTATTAGAACATTTGATGTGGATACTCAAAGAAGTATTTATCCTGTAGATGAAGTAAGGTTATTGCCGGCACGTGAATTTCCATTTAATGAAGATGGCCGTGCATGTTTTCGGGGAAATTTTCGTGAGAGATTTGAAGGTGATCCTTCAAAATGTCGTATTTATAAAAATATTGGTAATGGTATTGCGCAAGCAGGGATTGAATATTACCTACCATTATTTTTTAAGCAAACTGAAACATTATTTGATTATATTCCAGATTCTGTGTTGTTATGTTTGCATCATGACATTAATTCAGAAATAGAAAATTTTTGGAGTGACACATTGTCTCGTTATAAATTATTACGAGGGGATATCAGTCGACCTCTAGTGCCACCAGAAGACTTATTTTTAACTAGTGAAGATTTTTTTAAAAATATTAATTCATATTCAAGAATTAAGATTCTTTTAGAGTTAGAGAAACCTCAGTCAGGAATCAAAAATATTACTAGTAGTTTACCGCTCTTACAGGTTGATAGACGTGCAACTAATCCAATAGAAAAGCTTGCTATATTTGTAGATAAATTCAAGTCATCTAATAGGCGTGTTTTGCTTCTCGCAGAAAGTTTGGGCAGGCGCGAGTTGCTCTATGACTATCTAAAACAATATGGACTTTTTCCTAAGATTTGTAATGATTACAAGCAATTCATAGAAAGCGAAGAATTTTTTATGCTTTGTATTTCTCCGTTGCATAATGGATTTATTCTTAATGAAGAAGGTCATGCTTTTATCACTGAAAGTGAGCTTTATGCAATACACCGATATAAAAGGAGTGGGCGAAATTTAGGAAGTTCAGCAGAAACTGTTGATACTATGTTGCGTGATTTATCTGAGATCAAAATTGGTGAACTTGTAGTGCATGAGCAGCATGGAATAGGGTGTTACTCAGGCCTTGTGAATATAGATTCAGGAGGAAATAGCCATGTCCAGCTGAATGAATTTATATTACTTGAGTATGATGGAGGAGATAAACTTTATGTGCCAGTTTCTCAATTACACCTTATCAGTCGGTATAGTGGTGCTGCTCCAGAATCTACCCCATTGCATAAACTTGGTAGTGGGCAATGGGATAAAGTTAAGAGTAATGCAATTAAACAAGTACATGATACAGCTGCTGAATTATTAAATTTATATGCACAACGTGCTAATCAGGCAGGCTATAGATTCAGTATTAATCAGCATGATTATGAAGCGTTCTCTGAGGGATTTGGTTTTGAAGAAACGCCTGATCAGGCTTTAGCTATCAAAGCTGTGATTCAAGATTTGAGTTCTGATAGGCCAATGGATCGATTGATTTGTGGAGATGTCGGTTTTGGTAAAACAGAAGTAGCACTAAGGGCTGCTTTTGTTGCTATATCTAATAATAAGCAGGTAGCTGTTCTTGTCCCAACAACTTTACTTGCAGAGCAACATTTTCAGAATTTTACTGATCGTTTTGGTTTAATTGCTGATCAGTGGCCAGTAATTATTTCTGAGATGTCTCGTTTTCGTTCAGCTAAAGATCTTGTTAAAGTAAAAGAAGGATTGGCTGAAGGAAAAATAGATATCGTTGTTGGGACTCATAAATTAATTCAGAAGAATGTGAGATTCAAGAATCTTGGATTAGTTATAATCGATGAAGAACACCGATTTGGTGTACGTCAGAAAGATCAACTTAAGAATATTAAATCTGAAGTGGATATATTAACATTAACTGCTACACCTATTCCCCGTTCTCTATCAATGTCCTTAGAAGGTCTTCGTGATTTTTCTATTATTAATACAGCACCACAAAGGCGTCTTGCAATAAAAACTTTTGTTAATACTTATTCAAATGGGGTTATTCGGGAAGCATGTTTACGAGAAATAAAACGGGGTGGGCAGATTTATTATTTACATAATTCTGTGGATACAATTCAGTCTACATATAATATTCTTACAAGGCTGCTACCTGAGATTCAAATTGAGATTGCCCACGGACAAATGCGTGAAAGAGAGCTGGAACGTGTAATGAGAAATTTTTACAGGCAGCAATTTGATATGCTTTTATGTACTACAATTATTGAGACTGGACTCGACATTCCAAGTGCAAATACGATTGTTATCGATCGTGCAGATAAATTTGGTCTTGCACAGCTACACCAATTACGTGGGCGTGTTGGTCGCTCTCATCACCAGGCTTATGCATATTTACTTGTGCCAGAGGAAGAAGCTTTAAATGTAAAAGCAAAGAAACGGATAGATGCAATTCAAGAGATGGAGGGGTTAGGTGTCGGATATTATTTGGCTATGCATGATTTAGAAATTCGAGGTGCAGGTGAGGTTCTAGGAGAATCTCAGAGTGGAGAAATATCAGCAGTTGGATTCAATCTATATAGTTCCCTATTAGATACAGCAATAAAATCTTTAAAGGAAGGGCGTGAACCAGATATGCAGAATCCATTAGGTATTACTACTGAAATTAATTTACATGCCCCATCGTTACTTCCAGATTCTTACTGTAATGACATACATGAAAGACTAGTATTATATAAGCGGATGGCAAATTGCGAGACCAGCGATCAGTTAGATAATATGTATATGGAGCTTGTTGATCGTTTTGGAGTGTCTCCTGACCCGGTTAAAACTTTATTAGAATGCCACCGACTGAGAATTTTATCAAAACCTTTAGGGATATCTCGTATAGATGCTTCATCAGAAAATATACTGGTGCAATTTATTGCAAATCCTATGGTTGATGTAGAGAAAATTATTAGGCTTGTTCATAACAATAATGAGTATAAATTTTCTGGCCCAGACTGTCTAAGAATTCAAGTACAGATTGAAAATATTCCTGATCGTGTTGTAAAAATAAATAATGTAATTAAGGAATTAAAAGGAATAATGATAAATTGAGTTTTATGAATTTATTGGTTATAGGTAAAAGTTAAGAATAATATATTTCTTCGAGAAGGGTATAAAATATGGATTTAATTATCCAAGGGTTTGATATTGAAACAAGTGCACTTAGACAACTTGCAAAATTTTCAGGTGCTAATCAGATTAAACGAATTAATAGGACTGCATTTCGCCTTGTTGATGCAGTTCAACAAGAATGCATACCGTCTTTCTGTTTGGAAAGAGAGCTTGATTTTTCATTTGTAAATAAATTAGAAAATATTGATAATTTTCGTTTGATAGGGATGGATATGGATTCCACTCTTATAGGGATTGAGTCTATAGATGAACTTGCAGATGTTCATGGTGTCAGGAAGCAAGTAGCTGAACTCACAAAAAAAACTATGTATGGTGATATAAGTTTTTCTGAAAGCCTTATTAAGCGCACGGCATTATTAAGAGGGTTAGATTATTGTGTTATGCAGAAAATTTATGATGAAAAATTAATATTTAATCCAGGCGCTGAGAGAATGCTATTGAAATTAAGAGACGCAGGTATTAAGACAATTCTTATTTCTGGTGGATTTACTTTTTTTACAAATAAATTAAAAGAAAGACTTGGCTTGGATTATGCTTTTGCCAACACACTTGAGGTTGCAAATGGTAAGTTAACAGGTAGATTGGTAGGTGACATTATTGGAGAGAAAGGAAAAGGAGAAATTCTTAATAAAATTAGAAATCAGCTTGGTTTTAAGAAGAAAGATTTACTTGCTGTTGGTGATGGGGCCAATGATGTTCCGATGTTTGAAGAAGCAGAAATTAGTATAGCTTATCATGCTAAGCCTATTGCTCAGGAAAATGCAACACATGTAATTAATCATGTTGGATTAGATGGAATAATTAATATTCTGTCAATAAATGGTGAATAGATTAATGTACGGGGTTACTATTGTTGAATCGATCTAGATAAAGATAAATTACTGGTGTAATAAAGAGTGTAATTAACTGTGAGAAGATTAAGCCTCCAACTACAGCAAGACCTAATGGTTGCCTTAGTTCAGCACCTGCACCTAAGCCAATTGCAATAGGAATTGCACCTATTAGTGCCACTAATGTTGTCATCATGATAGGCCTAAATCGAAGTAAGCAAGCAGTCCGTATTGCATCGTAAGCGTGCATATTGTTACTTCGTTGTGCATCAAGAGCAAAATCAATCATCATAATTGCATTTTTCTTGACTATACCTATAAGCATCAATATGCCAATCATGGCAATTATTGAAAGCTCCATATTAAAGATCCATAACATTGCTAATGCGCCCACAGCAGCTGATGGGAGGCCAGAAAGAATCGTTATTGGGTGGATATAACTTTCATATAATACTCCTAGTAGTACATATATAACTAAAAGTGCAGCAACAATTAGAAGTATTTGACTGGTCTGTGAGGATTGGAATGCTGCTGCATCTCCAGCATAGTTTGTTAATATGCCTGCTGGTATATTAAGCTCATCCTTAAATAGCTCAATTTGTTCGGTAGCTTCACCAAGCGAAGCACCAGGTACTAGATTAAATGAAATTGTTTGCGCCTCCATTTGTCCTGAATGATTGATTGAAATTGGTCCTATTTCGCGGTCTACAGAAGCAACGGTTGACAATGGGACCAATGTGTCATTTTTACTACGAACATATATATTGCCAAGATTATTTTCATCTATACGATGATCATCTGAAACTTGCATGATTACTTGGTAACTATTATTTGAAGTGTAAATTGTTGATACTTGCCGTTCGCCAAAAGCGCTATATAGTGCTGATCGAATATCAGCAATTTCTACACCTAATAGATTGGCTTTATCACGATTAATATTCATACGGGCCTGTAAACCTTTTAATTGAGCATCACTAGTTACATCACGAAATACATCTTTCTTTTTTGCCATAAGTGACATGATTCCTGCAGCAGCTTTATTTAAATTTTTAGTATGTACGCTACGCATAACATATTGATACCGACTTTTGCTAATACGTCCGCCTAATCTAAGATTTTGAATTGGATTTAGGTAGACCTTAATGCCTGGTATGACCTGAACTTTATTACGTAAATCTTTTATTATTTCTTTCATAGGCTGACGCTCACTAAGTGATTTAAGTTGTATGTATAGCCTTGCATTGTTGGTATCATCAGCGTATGAAACAATAGTTTTGACAGCAGAATGAGATAGCATAATTTGATTTGTTTGTTGTAACAGCTTAGACATAGCAGGAAAAGATATATCCTCAACTGTTTCTACAGATACCTTAATTCTCCCAATATCTTCTTCAGGAAAGAAACCTTTTGGAAGTACGATAAATAATGCTCCTGTTGCAATAAATGTGGTAATTGCTACACCTAGAGTTATCCTTTTGTGGAATAAAGCCCAATCAAGAGTTTGTTCATATAGGGACAATGTTTTATTAAAGCTTTTTGCAAACCATCCGGTTAATTGCATACTTTTATATTCTGAATTATGCTGATTAAGATAGCGGCTAGCCATCATCGGAATTATAGTAAGTGATACTATCGCTGACATTAATACTGCAATTCCTACTACTGCAGCAAATTCATAGAATAGTAATCCAATTACACCTGGCATAAAGAAAATAGGAATAAATACAGCTACAAGCGAAAGTGAAATTGAAATAATTGTGAAACTTACTTCCTTAGATCCTCTTATTGCTGCTTGTAATGGAGGCTCACCTTTCTCAATATGTCGAACAATGTTCTCTAACACAACAATAGAATCATCTACTACTAGGCCAACTGCAAGAGTAATGGCGAGTAATGAGATATTATCCAGGCTGTAATTAAAAACATACATTAAAGCAGTTGCGCTTAATAATGAAATTGGTATTGAAAGCACTGGAATAATAGTGGCTTTAGCTTTTCTAAGAAACAAGAAAATGGCCAGTACAACTAAAGCAATGGTAATTATTAGTGTGAATTGGGCATCATGAATAGCATCCCTAATTGAAGTTGAATAGTCACCAGTAATTTTTAGGTTAACTGATTGTGGCATTTGTGCAATAAGACCAGGCAGTTCTGCCTTAATGGCATCAACAGTTTCAACAGTGTTTCCTCCTGGTACACGTTTAACAGCAAGTGTGATAGAGCGCTCATTATTAGTCCAGCTAGCAGTCCTAACAGACTCTATACTATCCATAACTTTTGCTACATCAGAAAGTCTAACTGGAGCACCAGTAGGAGATATAGAAACAACTATATTTGAAAAATCATCAGCATTACTAAGTTGTCGGTTTGCCTGGATAGTTAGTGATTGACGTGGGCCTTCTAATGTACCGATTGGTGAATTTGGGTTTGCATTATTTAGTGCTATAGCAATATCATCAATACTTAAATTACGTGCAGCTAGCTCATTGGGATTGACTTGAACACGAACAGCATATTTCTTTTGCCCATAAATTCCTATTTGTGCAACACCAGGAAGATTAGAAATAGCTGGGGCAACAAAATTTTCGGCAAAATCATTTAGCTTCGAAAGCGACATTGAAGGAGATGATAAAGCAAGATAGAGGATGGATGATTCTGCTGGATTAATTTTTCGATAAGAAGGCGGGGATATCATTTCAACTGGCAATGTTTTTTGCGCCCGTAATAAAGCTGCTTGCACATCAATAGAGGCATTATCAATGTCTCTATTTTGATCAAATTCTAATGTAATCCTAGTATTACTTAGTGTGCTGACTGAACTGATTACCTTTAGCCCAGAGATGATGGCAAATTCACGTTCAAGTTTTGTAGTGACAGATGAAGCCATAATCTCAGGACTAGCACCTGGAAGTGATGCTCTGACAGAAATAGTAGGGGAGTCGTAACTTGGTAAGGCAGCAATGGGTAAGTTACTGTATGCAATGATTCCGGCAATAATGGCTGAGGCTGATAGTAGCACTGTCATAACCGGCCTTCGAATACATAACTCTGAGAGATTCATGATTCTTTGTTATCCCAATAGCCAATTTGAGGTGTGAGTATCGGTATAACTATTTATTGCATTATTAGTAGACTTATCTTTATATTTTGGTGATTGTGTATCTATTATGGTGCTGCCTGGCTTTAGATTTTGCCCGCCCTCTACAACAACTTTTGTACCTTCCGAAATCCCTTCTACTATAGCAACTCCATCTTGTACTAGGCGTACTGTGATTATCTTTGGTTCTGCTTTATTATTTTCTCCAATTACATATAGAAATTTATTTTCCGGCCCAGTTTGTATTGCTTGTACTGGTACTGTGAGTGCGTCAATATATATTTCGGGTGTCAGCATTACTGTAACAAACATACCTGGCCAGAGTTTTTTATCCTGATTAGGGAACTCTGCTTTAAGTAGAATGCTACCACTCTTTGTATCTACTGCATTATCAATAAATATTAATTTTCCTTTTATTAATGGCACCCCAGGAACGTCTAGTTTTGCATTAACGACTATATCTCCTTGGGTAAGTTTATTTTGTATTATTAATAATTTATGTTCTGGTAATGTAAATTTTATATTAATTGGATTGATCTGCGTGATACTAACTAAAACAGCACTGCGAGGTTGTGTAACACTTCCAGGAATGGCTATATTAGGCTGTACTAAACTACCAGGATGTACTGGAATCGAGCCAGTGCGTCCTGAAATAGGAGCGGTAATTGTTGTGAAGCCATGTGCTACATGATTCTCTTGTACAAAAGCTTTATCAAATTCAAGCTTTCCTTTTAGACTGTCAAAATCCTTCTGAGCTGTATCAAGAGCAGCTTGAGAAATAAATTTCTGTTCAAATAATTTCTTTTGGCGCTTAAGATTCCGTAGTGCATTCGCAAAATCCGCGTTAGATCTAGCTAGTTGCGCTTCTGCTTTATTCAAGTTTGCGCTTTCTGTACGTGCATCAAGCGTGAATAATTTGTCACCTTTATGAACAAATTGCCCTTCCTTGATATGTACAGTTTTCACTATTGCACTAATCTGAGGTCGGACTTCTACCGTTTGCTTCGAAATCACTGTGCCGTTAGCAGTAAGTTTTATCGGAACATCATATTTTTTAACTATAGCACTTACAATTTGAATTTCTTTTTGCCCTACAGTTTTTTTCGCAACATCATTTTTTTGGCTATACCAAATATAGGTCATTACAGCAACTAAGAGCAAGGTTAGTATAATCCAAATGCCCTTTCCTGTTTTGTTAGCTCTTTTTGTTTGGGGAATAGTATCCATGGCTGCTATTTTTTTGCTTGGATCACTGTATATGATTATTTTTCTCAGAAATTAAAGAATGATGGTTTTTAGTTAGATAAATATATGTAGATAAAAAAACAAAATTTTTGAACATATATTTTTATTTTATTTTCATCTCATTTCAATTATTTATTTTATCATTCAATGTCAAAATAGTGACTCGTTATTTTTAATAGAGGATATGTTGTTATATTTATTTAATAATATAGCAACTATCGTAATTATGTGTAAGCTCATATTCTTCATTAATTACTAATTAATATTAATAATATTAAAAGGAAAAGGCAGCCTCAACTAGAAATGTACGTTGTGGGTAGGGGTGGTGAACATAAGCCTGCATGTTATTAACGTTAGTGATGCCAGCTGATAATCTAGTTTTTAACCCATTCTTAAATTTGAATCGATAATTTGTTTTAAGATCTAAGAAGAAAAAGTCGCTCTGGGCACCAAATACATGCTGTTTTCCCTTATCTCCATTATCGAGATCGTTGAAAGAATCAGACGTAAATCGTCCGCCTATATTAAAATCCCAAGCTTGATTAATATGGTAAGTCCCGAAAAAATTTAGTCTGTAGTGAGGAAGGCGAATAATTTTTTTTCCTGAAAGATTGACATTGTTACCTAAGAAGTTAACAGTTGGCCCATTTTCTATCTTTGCATCCATCCAAGTGAAATTAATCATAAAATCAATTGGTGTTCTTGCTATTCTCTTCTGATTATAAATAAATTCCAAACCTGTGGTACTAGTTGTCCCAATATTCTGGGTTGCTCTTGTCGTAAGCAGGCCTGAAATGGTTTGCACACGATTAATAGCATTCTTAATGTCATCACGAAATATATTAACGCGGACAAAGCCTTTAGGAATTCCATACTCAATCATCAAATTATGATGCATCCCATTTTCAGGTTTAAGTAACGCATTGGATAGGGTAATAGAAGTAGGTGAACTTAATGTCTGAAACAGCTCAGAAATTACAGGAAATCGATGGGTGCGGGCCCAAGAATAACGAAACTTCCAGTTGTTAGGTTGGTACCCTATGGAAAACTTAGGGGTCGTGGGGTTTTCATGTCGATCTGCTACATTAGTTCCTGCTACCATTCCATTTGTTGCTGACCACCACTCTTGGCGTATACCTGCTGTTAGATCCCATCCTGGTGCAAAACGATAAGCACCCTGAGCAAATAAAGCATAAGTAGAAGTCTGTCCTTGATTATTTTTGCTACTCTTTAGCGTACCACGAGTCAGATTCGTGTAATTAGATATATTGTATTGCCTATATTTTAATTTATAATCATCAAAGTGAAACCCACCAATAAAGCCCAGTTGATCATAGCCAAAAAGTTTCTGATTAGTTAGTTTAATGTCATGATTAAACCAGGCGAAATTTTTATAATCATCAACTTGCCCATTATTCTTAGTATTTGGATCTCTTGGGTTCGCCTTAGAAGAGTATCTTCTATCCTTGAGCACATTAAAATGGCTAGTTGTTGTGTCAATAAACCAGTTGTGACCTATTAACGCGGTAGTTATATTGTCTGTTAGTGCGCCCTTAAGGTTTATTCCAAGCTGAAGTGTTTCACGTTTATCTTCACTCACTTTAAATACACTATTACCCCACGATTTAGCTGCATTAAAGTTTGT
>CEUY01018934.1_pt1 | contig 35627 bp, 35 predicted proteins | sample 361481 | NCBI WGS metagenome assembly CEUY01 (sample SAMEA2622737, study PRJEB7988) | marine metagenome | isolation source: saline water (ENVO:00002010), including | reverse complement strand
TGCCCAAGGATCCATATAGGCTATTATCCTTTCCCACCTATAAGGCTCAAATATTATTAAGGCTAAAACACTTATGAGTGCTAGAGTTATAACAAGAAGAAATTGTTTGATGTGCACTCCTGCTATAAATAATATTCCTAAAACAGTAGCAAATATTACAGCTGAAGCCCCTAGGTCAGGTTGCATTAGGATCAAAAAAACAACCATAACAACGAGCATTGCTGGTTTAAAAAAAGCAAACCAATGGGATTGAAGATCTTTTAAACGGCGAACACAATATCCAGAAACATATATTATAGTAATAAATTTCATTACTTCTGATGGTTGCAGCCCAATAGGGCCTAACCTGATCCACCTACTTGCACCTTTAACTTCCACACCAATACCAGGAACAAAAACTAATAAAAGAAGGACAATTCCTAAGCCTAAAAACAAACGATCAAACCTTTCCCAAAAACTTAGAGGTAAAGATAGAACCACTGAAAAAAGGGAAAAACCTGCAATTAAATGGATAAATTGTTTTTTTGTAAAACTGAAGGGGTCACCAGAAATAGAATCAGAAAATTCAATAGTAGCAGTTGCTACTACTAGCATACCGAAAATTGTTAAAAACAAGAATAGATTAATAAAAATAATATCTATTTTTTTTACATCAGGAAATGCTAAATAACTCGATAAAAAAGACTTTAACACTTAATTAAATCCCGAAAATTCTATAAATTTTCTGCCTCTATCTTCATAATTAGAAAACATATCTAAACTAGAACATCCTGGAGAAAGTAAAATAACATCGCCTTTTTTTGCAATTGATTGTGAAATATTTATTGAATCCTGCAAATCTTCGGCCAATACACTTTTTCCTAATTTTTTTATTGCATTCTCTAATCTTTTTTTATCATGACCAAAGACAATAGCTTGCTTTATTGGAAAGGATTTACTGTAGTCAATATTACTAAAATCTTGACCTTTTGCTTCGCCTCCACAAATTAAAATTGTTTTTTTTGCACCATATAAGTGATGACAAGAATTAATAGCTGTTAATAAAGAAGAAATATTTGTACTCTTAGAATCATTGATGTACGTGACTCCTTCTTTTATTCCCAGTCTTTCAAACCTATGACTAAGTCTACTAAAACTGAGCAAAGCTTTTAAAGCTCTATTAACCAAATCTGAATCTTTATTAATCAAGTCACTATAAGTTTCTTTATTTTTTATTGATATGTAAGCTAAAACAACCCCCAGTACAGCTTTAATATTATCTTTTTCATGCACTGGCCAACCACACTCTAAAAAGGATGATATTTGTTCTTCAAATCTATCCAGATTCTTTAAAAAAAATATATTTTCTTTTTTAGATAATTCTTTAGTTAGAAATTCATCAACTCCAGATAAACCAATAGAGCAATTGCATAATACTTTCTCTTTACTTCTTCTATAAGCCTCTTCATTAAGGTGTATGTCAAGATGGTCCTGATCAATGTTTAATAAAACTCCTAAATCTCCTCTTATATTTACACTATGTTCTAGGTGAAAGCTTGAAACCTCTATTATAGATAAATCGTTTCTTTCATTAATAAAGTCCAGGGCAGGATTCCCTATATTTCCACAGTAAATAATTTTACTTTTTGGAAATAATTTAGATAAAACATGTTTTGTCATAGATACAACTGATGTTTTTCCATTAGTACCTGTAACTAGAAATTTTAAAGAACTTGAATCTTCAACGAATAACTCAATATCAGTTTGTATTTTGATACCTTTATTTTTTGCTTCAACAAGTATTGGGGCTTTAAAGTCTATGCCCGGGCTAACAAGGATTTTATCAATATTAGGGAAAGCGTTAAGATCAAAATCTCCTGAATAAATCTCTTCATTGAAATCTTCAAATTCTGTTAATCCAGGAGGATTATCTCTAGTATCAAAGATAATAACTGGTATTTTATTCTTTCTTGTATACCTCAGAAAAGAGGCACCGGTTGCACCGAAACCTAATATAAGATGCATCTATTTCCTTGTAATAAGATCATCTAAGTTTTAAAAGCACTAAACCAATTAAAACCAACATAAATGTAATTATCCAGAACCTGACTATAACCCTTGGTTCGGGCCACCCCTTTAACTCATAATGATGGTGAATGGGCGCCATCTTAAAAACTCTTCTACCCGTTAACCTTACAGAGGTCACTTGAACAATAACTGAAAGAGTTTCGACTACAAAAACTCCCCCCATAATTAATAAAACATATTCATGCCTGATTATCACAGCTACAATTCCTAGCGCAGCTCCTAAAGCAAGAGACCCTACATCCCCCATAAATACTTGGGCAGGATAAGTGTTATACCAAAGAAAACCTATACCGGATCCGACAAGAGCTCCACAAAAAACAAGCATCTCTCCTGTTCCTGGTAAAAAAGGTATATTTAGATAATCTGCATAGATAGAATTACCAGCTGCATAGCCTATTAAACCCAAACCTCCTGCAACCATCACACAAGGCAATATAGCTAAACCATCAAGTCCATCAGTTAAATTAACAGCATTACTTGAGCCTATAATTACTAAATAAGTAATAATAATAAATCCCAAACCTAACTCTATAGATATCTCCTTGAAGAAAGGAACTATTAAGCTAATCTCATGGATATTCTCTGAGGTATAAAACAGGTAAGTTGCAGCCCCAATAGCTATCAAACTTTGCCAGAATATCTTATTAATTGCTGATAGGCCCTTAGAAGATTTATACCTTAATTTAAATAAATCGTCAGCCCATCCTAAAATACCAAATAATGTAGTTACTCCTAATGCTACCCAAAGGTATCTATTTGCCAGATCTCCCCATAAAACTGAGCTGATAAATATAGAAGATAAAATTAAAGTCCCTCCCATAGTTGGAGTGCCTTTCTTAGTTAAATGTGTTGACGGACCTTCTTCTCTTACTACTTGCCCTACCTGTAAAAGGTGCATTTGATTGATAAATTTTGGGCCTAAGACTAGAGACACTAGTAAAGCCGTTAAAGTTGCAAATATTGCTCTAAAAGATAAATAATCAAATACCCTTAAAGGTCCATAGCTATCAGAAAAGAAATTAAAAAGTTCTACTAACATATCTACTTTGTTATTTTATCTACTATATAGTCCATTTTGGTTGACCTAGAGCCTTTAATCAAAATTATAGAATCTTTATCAAGTCTAATATTAAGGTATTCCAACAATTCATCTTTTGAATTAAATATTCTGGCTTCTCCTTGTAGGTGATTTATTCCTTCTTCCCATAATTTACCTATACATAAGAATTCATCTAATTTTTTTGCTGCATACTTACATATATCTTCATGATAGAAGGATTCTAGGTCACCCAATTCAGCCATTTCCCCGGCAATAAGAAATTTTCTCTTATCTTTATAGTTACTTAGTAAATCTATAGATTTCTTCATTGAATCTGGATTGGAATTATAAGAATCGTCTATTAATAATGCTCCTGCTTTTGTGGACTTAAGCTCCATTCTCCTTCTGGGATAGGATAAATTTTTTACTCCTCCTCTTACCTCATCCATGGAGAAACCAATTGAATGACAAACCGATAAAGCGGCACACATATTTAAACAATTATGGGTAGCTAGAGTATCTAAAACGAAACTATCAGTTTCCATGGAGTGGTTTACATTAAAGGAGACTTGTTTCTTATTAACATCTATCTCTACTTTATCTAACTGGAAATCTGAGTCCTTATGATACCCAAATGTTACTATAGTATTCGTTAAACAAGCACCTCTTAAATACTCGAAATGATCTGAGTCCCTGGGAAGAATAGCAACAGAATCTTTTGAAGAATTCTTAAGTATGTAACTTTTTTCTTCTGCTACTTTCTCTACAGTTTCTAATTTTTCTAAATGGGATTCACCAATATTTGTAATTAATGCCACATCTGGCCTAACAATTGAAGAGAGAGAATTTATTTCACCTGCTGAGTTTGTTCCCATTTCCACTACAGAAAAGTCATAATCATCATTTAAATGAATTAGAGTTAGTGGGACTCCTATATAGTTATTCTGATTACCTAAAGTTTTACTACAGTTTCCCTTTTGATTAAGTAGACTATAAATCATTTCCTTTGTTGTAGTCTTGCCATTACTTCCTGTAAGACCTATTACTTTTCCTTTAAATTTGTTTCTTTTATAAATAGAAAGTTCATTTAAAAAATTTGAAGAATTTTTTACCAAAATATAAGGCTCAATTGAGAAGTCTTCTTTTTCTAAAATAAACCCTACAGCTCCTTTTTTCTTAGACTCCTCTATAAAAAGATGCCCGTCATAATTTGGACCTTCCAAACATAAGAAAATATCTCCTTCTTTTATTGTCCTAGAATCAATACTTATATTCCTAAAAGGCGTATCTGAAGAATTACTAACAACTTTCTTGCCAAATCTCTTACCTATTGATTCTAAAGTTTCTTGCATAAGCTTAATTCATATTTTCTAGATATTTCTTAATTTCTTCTGAATCATTGAAGTAAAATCTTTCATTTGAAATCTCTTGATAGTCCTCATGTCCCTTGCCAGCTACAAGTAAAACACATTCATCTTCTTTATTACTTATTTCTTCTAAACAAAAAGAAATTGCGTCTTTCCTATTAACTATCACTTTCAATTTTGGACTCTTTTCAAAACCAGAAATTATTTCTTTGATGATACTCATTTCACTTTCTTCTCTTGGATTATCATTTGTCACTATTACTCTATCTGAAAATTTGAAAGCTATATTGCCCATTAAAGACCTTTTTGATTTATCTCTATCTCCGCCACACCCAAAAACACACCAGATTTCCTTTTTTTTGAATGCATCTCTTATCTCTATTAATGAGTGTTCTAAAGCTTCTGGTGTATGAGCATAATCAACAAAATACTTGTCTGCTTGATTAGATGGAATTTCTTCCATCCTCCCTAAAGGGAACTTCAGATCTTTAAATAAATGATCTACATTTGAGAAATTGAACCCTTTTACAATTAAAGAAGCCATAGCACAGATTAGGTTTGAGGCTAAGGGTCTGGATATTGTATTTAGACTAAATCTAATATCCTCTCCAAGGGCATTTAATGTTACATTCAAAAGACCTTGATCGTCTCTATTAAAATCATAAGAAAAATCTGCATTCTTACCAGCGGCTACAGTAAAAATCTTTGAATCATTAATATTGTTTTTAATCAAAGAATCATATATTTCTTGCCCTAGAACATTATCAATATTTAAGATCACATTTTTTGGTTTAAGTTCATAAAATAATCTTTTCTTAGCTTCTTTATATTCTTCAATATTATTATGATAATCAAGATGGTCTTGAGAAAAACTTGTCAGTATAGCGGTATCAATTTCAGTTCCATCTACTCTGTACTGATCTAACCCATGTGAAGAAGCCTCAAATGCACATAACTTAATATCTTCTCTAATCATTTTAGAGAAAGCATCCTGTAAACTTATAGAATCAGGTGTAGTCAATGAAGAAGGTTGTTTTAGATTAATTCCATCTAATGAAATCCCTATTGTACTAATATATCCGCAACTAAGGCCTTTAAGGCTAGCCAGCTGGGATAGGGTCTCAACACAAGAAGTTTTCCCATTAGTACCAGTAACACAAAATGTCATTAATTTACAAGAAGGATGGTCATAGAACCTAGAGCTTATTCTCCCCAATTCTTTTTTTAAGTTCTTTACGTAAAGAATATTATTTTCATGTAGTTTTGGATTGTCAGTTAGTACAGCTTCTGCTCCATTTTGTATCCCTTCATAAACATATTCATTTCCATCTAATGTAGACCCTTTTAATGCCACAAAAAGAAACCCTTTTTTTACTTTTCTGCTATCTAAAGCCAAACCACTAATACTAAACTTTTTAAGCTCTTCCTTTCCTTCGTAAATACCTTCTAGAAGAAAGTCTAAATCCTTTGAATTCTTGTACTTCTTATTCATTAAGATCCTGATTCTAGGGCGTGCAGGGATTGGGTCATAACCTTAGAAAAAATAGGAGCAGCAACAGACCCTCCAGAATGTTTTTCACCATATAAGCCATGTAAAACTATAACTGCTAAAAGTTTCGGGTCATGTGCGGGAACAAAACCAGAGAAACTTGCAGTATAGAATACCTTTCCTGTTATTCTTTTTTCAGCTGTACCTGTCTTACCAGCTACCAAACTACCTTCTACCCTAGCATTCCTAGCAGTACCATAACTAGAGTTAACTGCAGAAACTAACATTTTGTTGACTAGTTTGTTTGTTTCAATCGAAATTACTCTTACTTCTGGTTTAGGGCTATTAAGGTTTTTATTTTTAAAAAGACTCAACTCTTTTAAAACTCCATCATTGGCAAAAACTTGATAAGCTTGAGCTATTTGGACAGCGCTCATAGAGAGACCGTAACCATAACAAGAGCTAACTTTATCTCTATCCGAGAGACTGGAAGCCTCAGGAAGAAATCCTTCTCTTGCTGGTATTAATATATTTGCAGGAATGAAGCCAATTCCAAAACCAGAATATATATCAACTAAATAGCCAGAATCCTGCTCCATGCAGAGTTTTACCATACCAACATTACTTGAATATGAAATGATATCTGAAAGATTTAAGGTCCCATAATCTCTAAAATCATTTGTCTTATATCCTCCATACTCAATCCAACCAGGAGATGTTTTAATTTTAATATCTTTCTTGGTTTTCCCTGAATCAAGAATTGCCGCCATTGCAATAGGCTTTAAAACTGAACCAGGTTCAAATACGTCAACAGTTGCTCTATTTCTCAGAACACTTAGATCAGTTATGTATCTTCTATCTAATGGATTGAAGGTTGGAAAATTATTTAAAGCTAATATTTCTGAAGTTTTTGGGTCAATTATTACTATACTTCCAGATTCAGCTTCAGATTCCACGACAGCTTTCTTTAATTCATGATGCGCTATAGATTGTAAACGAACATCTATTGTCAAATTTAAATCTTTACCTTCTTTAGGTTCTTGTCTCAAACCTTCTATAGCTCCTATAGGACTTTTTACCCCCAAAAAACCTCCATCTTGGCCTTGTAGAATTTTATTTAAAGCTTTTTCTGCTCCCTGGATTCCATTCCTATCTATATCTGTTAGACCAACTACATGTGAACTTACTTCTACTTGAGGATAAGTTCTTTGTAAATTCTTTTTAAAAAAAAGACCTTCAATATTTAATTCTTCGAGCTTAAATTTTTTCTTTTCTTTTACATGACGAGAAAGTTCTATATGCCCCTTTTGCTTAGACATCAACTTTTCTTTTTTCTTTGAATCTATCAGGAGAAACTCTACTAAAAAGGATAATTGATCTTCTGACGGATTAAATTTTTTTAAGTCTGCTATTACTGTATAAGAGGTTACATCTAAAGCTAAAAGTCTGTTATTTCTATCGACTATCTTTCCTCGTTCTGCAAGGATAGAGCTTTTAAGAAGTGTCTTAGAGTCTATCTTTTCTTTTATAAAATCCTCTTGATAAACATGAATATAGATTAATCTTATTATTAAAGAAATAAAAGCAAAGAGAAATAGACCTTGAACAAATAATGATCTTCCAGAATACTTTATTACTCTAGAAACCATCGAATAGAACTATTAGTCTAACTGTGTTCTTACAAAAGAAGGTATATCAAGATACTCTTCATCCTTGGCTTTTCCTTCTGCTACCTTGTCTTTTTCCTTCTTTTTTTCTTTTGCCTTTTCAATAGACGGAGGGTTATCTATGAGACTTCTAGCAGCATCACTTAAAGGCAAAGGGGTTCTCTCAGAAGGGTTTTGGGAGCTTGGTGATCCTGATCTAATTGGAGGAGAAGGATTTAAGTGCCTTGAATTCGAAGATGAAGCATTACCCAGACCTGTCGCTATAACTGTAACAATTAATTCATTTCCTACAGATTCATCAATTACGGTACCTGTGACAATAATTGCATCTTCATCAGCAAATTCTTCAATGCAATCACCTACTGCCCTAATCTCACCTAGGGTTATCTCAGTACCTGCAGTAATATTGACTAAAACACCTTTAGCATCTTTTAGGCTTATATCTTCTAACAATTTACTTTCCACAGCTTTTTCTGCAGCCATACGGGCTCTATCTGGACCTGATGCCATTCCTGTCCCCATCATAGCAGTGCCCTTTTCGGACATTACTGTTTTCACATCTGCAAAATCTACATTTATTAGTCCTGGGCATAGGATAATGTCGGAAATACCCCTAACTGCGCCAGCTAAAACATCATTAGCTTCTTTAAAAGCTTCGATCATTTGACAATCTTCACCTAAAACCTCTAAAAGTTTTTGATTAGGGATAGTAATTAAGGAATCTACCTCTTCAACAAGCTCTTTGACTCCTTCAAGTGCAATTTTCATCCTTTTGGAACCCTCTAATTCAAATGGTTTTGTAACAACTGCTACAGTTAATATCCCAAGGTCTTTAGCAACTTGCGCCACTATAGGGGCAGCCCCAGTGCCGGTTCCTCCTCCCATACCTGCGGTTATAAAAACCATATCAGTTCCTTTAAGCATCTCTTGAATCCTGTCTCTATCTTCTAAAGCTGCTTGTCTACCTACATCAGGTTCGGCCCCAGCACCTAACCCTTCGGTAGTATTTATTCCAAGAATAAGTTTAGTAGGGGCTGTATTTTTTTCTAGTGCTTGTTTATCAGTGTTAATTGAAATGAAGTCAGCTCCGCTTATACCAGCTTCAACCATATGCTGAACTGCATTACCTCCTCCGCCGCCAACGCCAATAACTTTAATTATTGCGTTGTTCTTACTATCTTCAACAATTTCCCATTCACTCATAACGTTCCTCCTAATAAAATTTAAAGATTTCCTCCAAACCATCGAGTCAATCTATTTAATATATTTTTGTCTCTATGGATATAGTTCATATGGTCTTCTTGCAATTGTTTATGGCCATACATTAGTAAGCCAACAGCAGTTGCATAAACAGGATTATGAATAATTTCTGTAAAGCCTCCTAAAGTGTTAGGTGAACCGATTCTCACCGGAGAATGGAAAACTTCTTCTGCAAGTTCTACGGCACCCTCAACTTTTGAAGCACCTCCTGTCAGTACAATTCCTGCAGGAATAATTTGATCGAAACCACTAGAAGTGAGTAGTTGTTGAGCTATACTAAAAATCTCCACGTACCTTCTTTCTAATACATCAGACAAGGTCTGTCTGGACATTTCTCTCTCTGGCCTGCCTCCCATACCTGAAACCATCATCATCTCATCAGGTTGCGTTAAAGAACTAACAGCACAACCGTATCTTTGTTTAATTTCTTCTGCTTGTGTAGGAGGTGTCCTCAGAGCATTAGCTATATCGTTTGTTACATGATCTCCAGCTATTGGAATAACATCAGTAAAGGATATTGATCCTTCAGTAAAGACAGCTATATCTGTTGTTCCACAACCAATATCAATTAGACATACTCCTAATTCCCTCTCATCTTTTGTAAGTACCGAATAACTAGAGGCAAGTTGTTCCAAAACAAAACCTTCTATATTTAAACCGCAAGAAGATACACAGGTATGAATATTTTGAGAGGCATTTTCACTACAGGTTACTAAATGAACCTTAGCTTCTAATCTAGCTCCTGCCATCCCAAAAGGTTCTTTTATTCCTGGTTGGCTATCAATAATATAATCTCTTGGTAAAACATGAAGTAGCTTTTGATCAGCTGGTATTGCCATTGCTTGAGCAGTCTCAATAACCCTATCTACATCACTATATCTAACTTCACCATCCTTAATTGCTACTACGCCATTTGAGTTAAGCCCTTTGATGTGACTCCCAGAAATACCTACATAGCATGAACTTATATGACAACCCGCCATGGACTCTGCTTCTTGAATAGATTTTTTAATTGCGAGGGTTGTTGACTCTATATCCACAACAACTCCGTTTCTTAACCCTCTTGAAGGCTGTGTACCTAAACCAGTAATTTCTAGATTGCTTTCATTATCTACTTCAGCTACTACTGCTACTACTTTAGAGGTTCCAACATCTAGGCCAACTAACATCTCATTTTGATTAACTCCACTCATATTTTCTCCTCCTTAATTAAAAAGAATAGAAATACCATTCCTATACCTAAAATCCATTGTTTTGATTTGATTAAGTTTTCCTGAGAACAGCTCGAACGAGATAAAACCCTCGAGACGTTCAAGCTGTTCCCGGAAATTCTTTTTACTGAAAGTCATTTCAATTCCATTACTTGTAGTAATTAATAAATAACCTGCTGAGCTTAAAATTACACTCTCTATTGTTGCTCCAAATCTGTTTAGTTGAGCTTGCACTCTTCTAGATAAATCAAGTAATTCATATTTCTTTTCTTCAGGCCCTATTAAGGTAATCAAATCTATTTTTTTAACTTCATTTTCAGGATTTATTAGAACTCCAGATTGAGTAATAAATTTTCTATCCTTCCATCTTGCAATCGGCTGATGCTCCTTAATCTTAAGTTCATATTTATTAGGCCACTTTCTTTTCGATTGAAAAGAGTAAACCCAGCTCTTTTGATATAACTTATTTAGTAAGTATTCCTTCTTGGAAGGCTCATCTAATACTAATTTAATAAAAGCTTCTCTTATCTGATCTTGACTACTCATCATCGAATGTTGAGAAGTAAAAGAAATTTCTATTTCATTAGAATTATTAAGTATTTCACTATCAGAGCAACCAAAACAAAGAGTAAGTAGGTAAGCTAAAGCTATTTTTTTCATTTAGCTATTTCCTTGAAATTAATATGAATTTGTTCTTTCCGTGTTGGGGAGTGCATTGCAAGCTTATTTGTAGCTACCTCTCTAATAGTTATTTGGTTTCTAAAATACTCAACTTCACTTAACAGAACATTTGATCTAAATGAAAGCTCCTCATATTTAATATTAAGGTCCTCTAGCTTGGAGAAAGTTGTCCTATAGTCGTAAATTTGAGCTATTAAATGAAAGCAACTTCCGAACAAAAAGAAAATTAAAAAAGGTAGAGCAACAAGATAATTGAGTTTCTTCATCTTATGTGACTCTCTCAGCAGTTCTTAAAATGGCACTTCTACTTCTAGGATTCAACTTAATCTCTTGTTTATTTGGTCTAATAAAATTTTTACCCACCTTCTGAAAGCTAAAATTTGAAGCCTCATAATCTTTACCTTGAATAAATCTTTTAACAATCCTGTCCTCCAAGGAGTGAAAACTAATAACAACTAACCTGCCCCCTTCCCTTAAAATGCTACCTGCTGCATATAGAACCTTTCTCAACTCTTCTATTTCAGAATTGACTTCCATTCTTATTGCTCTAAAAGCATTGGTAGAAGGGTGCTTCTTTGAAGATCCTGGTTTACAACTTTTTATTATTTCCGAAAGATGTTTAGTTGAATTAATTGGCTTTACTTCTCTCTCTCTACAAATTCTATCTGCTATTTTTTTTGATTTTCTCTCTTCTCCTTTCTCCCATAAAACTCTTGCGATTTGTTCCTTAGAAGTTTCATTTATCCAGTCCTTGGCAGAAAAATTATCATTTTTATTCATCCTCATATCTAAAGGACCTACAGACTGGAAGCTAAAACCCCTCTCAGGGTCATCTAACTGCTTGGAAGAAATACCTAAGTCTAAAAATATTCCGTCTATAGTCTTATCAGAAAAGTGATCTTTTAGATTACCAAAATTGTCGTGGATAAAAGTAAATCTTTTATCTTCTTTACTTAATGTTCTTGCATAAGAAGAAGATTCAAAATCTCTATCTATAGAAGTTAAAGCTGCATTTGATTCTAAATTTCTTAATATAGCCTTGGTATGGCCGCCCAGACCAAAAGTGCAATCAATATAGTTACCTTTCTTGTCCAGTATGAGATTGTTAATTACTTCTTTCACCATAACTGCCTGATGGTTCTCGCTGTTCATTAAAAGGGTATCTCCTCTAAAACTGAAGGTAAGTCAGATAATAACTTTTCACCTTCTACTTGAAGACCAGCTTCTTTTTTCTTCCAATTTTCTAAATTCCATAGCTCAAACTTAGATCCCATTCCTATCAACGCTACTTGTTTACCCGCTTTTAGCATTGCAAACTCTCTTAAAGGCTGAGGTATTAATAAAAGCATTCTTTCTGTGACTTCAAAGTCACTTAAGGATGCACTTCCAAGTATTTTCCATTGCATGGCTCTAATCTTTTCATTTAAGCCACCTAGATCTTCGAATTTTGAAGTAATCTCTTTCCAAAGTTTCCCAGGATAAATTAATAATGAGGGGTATTGGGGGTCTTTGGTAACAGCTATAGAACCTTCGCAGCTTTGTCTAAGATGATCTCTATATTTTGCAGGTATAACTATTCTTCCCTTGTTGTCTAGGGTTAAAAAGCTAGATCCATATATACTTAAACTCATTTCTTCTAAGAAAAAAATTAATAAGCGTCACATTCTTGTACACTTCTACACACTTTCTCACACTTTTTTGATAATTACAACAAATTTTAGCTTACTAAATACACATGCAGATTAGTAATGTTTGAATTAACTATTTGACGAGAATTTGGGAGTTGAGCTGACTTATAAGCCGGGTTCTGTCATGGATAATCATTCATCTAGATTTTGTGTCGCCACAAAACTCAAGCAACCTACCCAGGTTCAGCTAGGACAAGCTATAGAACCTCTATTTGGTCTTGCTCCAGAAGGGGTTTACCATGCCATAAATGTTACCATTTATGCGGTGCGCTCTTACCGCACCTTTTCACCCTTACCTACAAAAGAAGGCGGTTTAACTTTCTGTGGCACTTTCCGTAGATTTACATCTCCCAGGTGTTACCTGGCTTCTTGCCCTTGGAGCCCGGACTTTCCTCTCTTTTAGAGCGATTATCTAGTCAGCTCAGATAAATTATATACCCTTGAATACAAGTAAAAAATTAATTTTCTTTAATTAAATATTCATATAGATAGTTTTTCTTTAATTTAAAAGCCTTTGAAGCTAAACGAGCGGTCTCTTTCTTTGATTTCTTTAACGACAATATTTTTAAGATTTCTTTCTGTGCATCATTTAATTTATAGTCGTTCTCAAACATCAGTCGTCCTTGTATTATTAAAACAAACTCTCCTCTTAAAAACTCATCTTGAGATTTTAATTCTCTTAATACATCTTTTAATTTTCCTCTATAAAAAGATTCATGTAATTTTGTCATCTCCCTAGCTACAAAAACAATTCTGGTAGGGTCCAGATTAGAAAGATCTGAAAGAAATTTGATTATATTTCTTTTTGACTCAAAAACTATGCTTGTTCTTTCTTCGCTGAACAATTCTTCAATAAAAATATCACGGGCTTTTCTTTGTCTAGGAGGGAATCCTTTAAAAATAAATTCATGAGATGGAATTCCTGAAACACTCAATGCTGAGGTTAGAGATGAAGGTCCAGGAACAGGTATAACAGGTATTTTTTCTTCTCTAGCTGTTCGTACTAAAAGAAAACCTGGATCAGAAATTAAAGGGGTTCCAGCATCACTAATTAAAGCAATATTTTTACCTTGTTTTAATTTATCTATAAATTTAACTAATTTCTCTTTTTCAGAGAATTGATGATAGGAAATTATATTTGTTTGAATATCATATTTTCTGAAAAGTTTTTTAGAAATTCTAGTATCTTCTGCAGCACATAAATCTACTTCCCTTAAACAGTCAAGAGCCCTCTTAGAAATATCATCTAAATTTCCTATAGGAGTAGCCACTATATAGAGAGAGCCAAATTTAGTATTCTTATCCACTGTGAATCATTATAAGAAATTAGTTATTCTTTTATTCTGCTTAATATATACAAGTAGTTGTAGTAATAATTTTGTTATCAATCCTAACATTAAGCAGGGTTTTATTCCCATTGAGAAGCCAAAAGTTAATTATAAGTACAATAAACTACCTAAAATAATAAATATAATCTTAGAAAATTCATATGATGAATCCTCAACTCAATTTACTAAAGGTGTTATAGCAAATTACTTTTACCACAAAGAAACTAAGGGTTACTCACCTAAGCTCAATTTTTTTTACTTAGATAAGGTGAGTCTAGATAAATGTAATTTAAAGAACTTAAAAAGCAACCATTCTATATTATTCATTAATTTAGAGTTTTATAAGAAAATTCAAAAAAATTGTTTAAGAGAAATCATTAATTTGAAGGGAGTTATAGTAAATCTTGATAATAAGGAAATAGAAAAGGGTAATGTTATAAATGTAAGCAGAGCCAAAGATTTCAAAAATATTCTTAGTTTTGCAAGAAATAAGAATAATTCATCCCTTATAATGACTGATAAACTAAAGGGGCAAGAAAGCTCTATTGAGAGTACCTGGAAGGGTTTAGGGGGAAATGTAATCTTCTCAAATAAACAGGAAGGGACAAATAGAAGCTTGTCTGAACTTTTATTACTGGAAAGCAGCAAAGAGAGAAAAAGGAGACTATCAAGAAACCTGTCTATCCCTTTAGAAGGTACTCCGAGGAGAAGACAAGACCTAGATTCATTGATTATTTCTAGCTCTATATCTAAAGCTAGAAGTCTAAAACCTGAACTTGATTATAATTTTGGTGAGTCTTTGACAGTCTATTTCATACCTGAATGGAATAACAATGAAGTTTACTCTAAAAGAGAGCTAGATCTTAATGATATTTATTTGGTTGACATGCCCTGGATGTTTAACACACAGTCTTATGTTTCAGAAAGGAACTCACTTAAAAAAAATAGAAATTTTGCCTTAGGCTTTGATTCATTAGAAACCTTATTGCTTCAACTAAACCCTTCAAGTTCCAATAAGTTTATTTATAAAGGTTTATCAGGCCAAATAACTTACCAAAAAGGCAGCTTAAAAAGAAAATCTTTAAAGGCTCAAGTAAAAGAAGGAAGTTTCGAATTTATAGACTACTAAGCTTAAACTGAGCGAATCTCTCTTTCTGTTTCAGATAAACTTTCTAAAAAAGATTTTCTTGTAAACACCCTCTTCATATACTCATTTATAGGTTTACTCTTAGCATCATTAGGTATATCTATACCCACTAAAGGTAATCTCCAAAGAATAGGCGCTATGCAGCAATCTACTAAAGAGAATTCTTCATTCATAAAATAGGCTTTTTCTTTAAAAATTGGTGTAGATCCTAAAATAAGGGCTTTTAGGGACTGTCTTGTTTTCTTAGCCTTAGCTTCCTTTGGATTTAGGTTTAACAATTCATCAAAAAGAGAGCACCAATCATTCTCTATCCTTTTTATATAAAGCCTAATGTGAGCTCTAGATATGGGATAGACTGGTAAAAGTGGTGGGTGAGGAAACCTCTCATCAAGATACTCCATTAATATCACTGAGTCATATAGACATACATCCCGATCTACGAGCAAAGGCACAGATGCATAAGGACTAAGTTCTAATATTTCACCAGATAGATTATTTCTATCAGACGTAATGATTTCTGATGAAATACCTTTCTCTTCAAGAACTATCCTTACCCTTTGACAATAATGATCATTTGGATCTGAGAATAGAGCCATCGAAGTTCTTCTGCTTAAAGAAACCATAATTAAATAATTTAACTCCTAAATTTTTAGTGAATATCCTTTTTGAATTCTCTATATAGTAAAAAGCTTAAAACTGAGAATATAATTAGATACAAAATTACATATTTACCTAAATACTCTCTTTCTTCCTTAATGGGATCCGAAACATAAGATAAGAAATTTGTTAAGTCTCTCATACTAGCATTAAATTGCTCTTGGCTCACCTCGCCTCTTTCAGAAACCTCTAGAAATCCACATTTCTTTCCTGTAACAACCTCTCCTGATAAAGGATCTTGCCTTAAACCACCATTAGCTGCTATTAAAGGAACCTCTTTACACACACTTTGCTGTATACCCTGCATCTGAGATAAAACATGAGGCATCCCAACATTTTCATAAACTTTATTATTAACACCAAAAGGTCTTGATTGATCTTCATAAAAACTTATTAGATAAGTATAAATCCACTCCTCCCCCCTTAAGGAAGCCTCCAAAGTTAAGTCAGGTGGGGACACCCCAAACCATTCCTTTGAATCTTCTGCTTCCATACTAATTTGAATCAAATCGCCCATCTTTTGGTCTCCAAATAGTAAATATTCTTCAAAAAGATTCTCTGGTATTTCTAAATCCTTAGCCATTCTATTGTATCTAGAATATTTCAAAGAATGACAACCATAACAATAGTTGAAATATATTTTTGCTCCTCTCTGTAAAGAAGCCTTATCACTATGGTCGGCTTGATATTCTTCACATTCGCCAAGTTCAGAATTCGCGTCTGCAAGGTATTCCCCACATGCCGCACCTTCAGCAGAGTTAATGTTGAGAGATAGAAATAAGGTCAAAATAAATAAAAGATGTTTCATTATACTTTTATCCTTTCAGGCACTTCTTTGCATGTCTCATATTTAGTATAGATAGGCATTAGTATGAAATATAGAAAATAGGTAGCAGTAAAGATTTGGGCCAATATAGTTCTCAAAGGGTTAGGTGCAACCATTCCTAAGTAGCCTAAAACAAGAAAGCTTATAACTAAGACAAATAGAGCTAACTTGCTATAAATACCTTTATATCTAATAGACTTAACTGGGCTCTTGTCTAACCATGGAACTATAGCAATTATTACCATTGCTCCTACCATGACAGCAAAACCTAAGAATTTAGCAGTGAGAGGGCCTAAAGGAAAGGTAATTGCTCTCAACATTGCATAGTAAGGCGTGTAATACCAAGCAGGAACTATGTGGTCAGGGGTCTTTAAATTATTAGCTTCTTCATAATTAATATATTCAATTAAATAACCACCACCATCAGGGAAGAAGAAAATTACAAAACAAAAAATAATAAGAAATACTCCAATAGCAAAGATGTCTTTCATAACGTCATATGGAAAGAATGGGACCGAATCTAAAGGGACCCCATCATCATCAGTATGTTTCTTTATATCTATTCCTTCAGGGTTATTTGATCCTACTTCATGTAAAGCAATTATATGAACAAAAACTAAAGCTATAAGAGCTAAAGGAAGAAGTACAACGTGAAATGCAAAAAGTCTGCTTAAAGTAATTCCTGAAATAAGATAATCTCCTCTTATCCAAGTTAATAAATCTTCACCTATTAAAGGAATAGAACCAACTAAAGATAAAATTACTTGGGCTGCCCAAAAAGACATTTGACCCCAAGGTAATACATATCCAGTAAATCCCTCAGCTACCAAGATGATGTATGTGAACCACCCAATAACCCATAAAAGCTCTCGAGGTTTTTGATATGAACCATACAGAAGCCCTCTAAACATATGCAAATAGATAAGCAAGAAGAACATAGATGCACCAGTTGTATGCATATAGCGAATAATCCAGCCATAATCTACATCTCTCATAATATATTGTATCGAGGCAAAAGCTCCTTCAGCTGTAGGGACATAATTCATTAACAGCCATATTCCAGAAATTAATTGTATTACCAATACAACCACCAGCAGTACTCCTGCTAAATACCAAAAATTTTGTCCTATTGGTGCTGGATATTTACTTAAGTGTCTCTCAAAGGTATCTGTAAGAGGGAATCTTTCATCTATCCATCCAATTACTCTAGTAAACATTAAGTAACCTCTCCGTCTTCTCCTATTATTAGGATGTTATCGCTTTCATAGTAGTGAGGTGGTATGGAAAGATTTGTTGGAGCGGGTACACCTGAATAAACTCTTCCAACTAAATCAAATTTAGATCCATGGCAAGGACAAAAGAATCCTCCTTGCCAGTTATCATCAAAATTCGTTACTCCTAATTCAGGAAAGAATTTTGGTGCGCACTGTAAATGTGTGCAAACTGCTTCAAGAACTACAATCTCTTCTTTTATGGATCTATGAGAATTTTTTGCATATTCAGGTTGTTGGTTTTCATCTGAATTAGGATCGGATAGTCTAGATAAATTATTTTTTAAAGCAGCAAGCGATTCTTCGGTATGTCTGATGATATAAATTGGAATCCCTCTCCACTCTACTAACATCATTTCGCCCTTAGAAAGTTTACTTATGTCAGCTTTAGCAGGAGCTCCAGCAGCTTTGGCCTGCTCACTTGGATTAAAGGCAGCAACAAAAGGTATTGCAGCACCAACTACAGCACCTGCACCTACAACGGAAGTTGCAGCTATTAAGAACTTTCTTCTTCCTGGATTAGAAGGAGTTTTTGGCTGCATATTATCTTTTTGAGTATTGCGGTCTTTTTCTTGCTTTCCTTAAACCAACCTTTTTTCTTTCAACCTTTCTAGAATCTCTAGTTAAAAATCCTTCTTTCTTAAGAGAAGATTTAAGACTCTCATCAAATTTAACTAATGCCCTAGCGATTCCTAACTGTATAGCACCTGCCTGGCCAAAGCTTCCTCCACCTTTCACTGTAGCCTTTATATCTACATCTCCAGTCAATTTTGTGCTCTCTAAGGGTTGAAGTACTACCATTTGTGCAACTTCTCTTCCGAAGTATTCTTTAAGTTCTTTTTTATTTACAGTAATAGCTCCAGAACCTTTAGAAAGGAAAACTCTTGCCTTAGATGTTTTTCTTCTTCCAACTGTAACTATTTGTTCCATTTTTTTAAATTTCTATTGTTCCAGGGTTTTGTGATTGATGAGGATGCACTTCATCTTTATAAATCTTTAATTTAGTTAACATCTTCTTTCCTAGCTTATTTTTTGGAAGCATACCTTTAACAGCCTTCCTAATCACCTCTTCAGGAGAATTTTTAATTAATTCTTCTAAGGACTTAGATTTAATTCCTCCAGGATATCCTGTATGCCGAAAATATTTCTTTTGTGTTAACTTTTCTCCAGTAACATTAATCTTTTTAGCATTTACTACAACTATATAGTCCCCTAAGTCTGCATTAGGAGAATACTCTGGTTTATGCTTTCCTCTAAGCCTTAAGGCTAATTTTGAAGCTAATCTGCCCAAAGTCTTATCTTTAGCATCTACTAAAATCCATGATTCATCTATATCTGATCTTTTAAAGCTTTGAGTTTTCATTGAAATACCTTATTAGAAGCGCGCGCATTTTAATCTACTGAAGGGGGTATACACAACTACAAGATGCATAAAAAAGAGCTTCTCTTTGAATATTTAAATTTCTCTTTTGGAGTAAAAGCCAATATATTAATCTTCTTATATGAAGCTTTGGGATTATAAAAAATATTTTTCGATGCTTGGAGGTCTTTTATTAGGGGCTTTAATTGCATTATTTCTAGCATCTTTGTTTTTTAATAAAGGGACAGATAGAAAAGATAACTCTGAGAATATCGCCTTAGAGTCATTTCATGATGCTGTTCAAAAAGCTTCTCCTTCTGTAGTTAACATTTACAGCAATGTGATAGTTAAAGATTTAGATTCGCCTTTTCCCTTTTCAGATAGATTTAACTCAATCTTTGGTCTTAATAGATCAAGAATAGAATCAAGTTTAGGGTCAGGAGTAATATTCTACTCAAACGGATATATAGTTACCAATCAACATGTAATAGGAGATAAAAGTGCTGGAATTACTGTCGAACTTTCAAATGGCCTAAAGAAAGAAGCTAAAATTATAGGTATAGATAAGGGCACAGACCTTGCTGTTCTTAAAATAGATAACGATCACGAACTCTCCTCAATAGAAATTGCCAATTCTGATAAATTAAGAATTGGTGACATAGTTTTAGCTATAGGAAACCCTTATGGAGTTGGTCAATCAGTAAGTATGGGGATTGTAAGTGCTACTGGTCGAGAGTTTAATAACCCTTATTCAGATTACATCCAGACGGATGCATCTATAAATAGAGGTAATTCAGGAGGAGCACTTCTAGATAGCTCAGGGAGATTAGTGGGAATTAATACACTAATAAGAAGCAGCTCTGGTGGATCAGAAGGAATTGGCCTAGCTATTCCTTCTACAAGAATAGTTGGAATAATTAATGACCTTATCCAGTACGGGGAAGTTAGAAGAGGCTGGTTGGGTTTTTCAATAGATAGAAGAGTCTTAAGAGTAAATAATCTACTTCAGATTAGTTATGTTAACCCGGGTGGACCAGGTGAAAAAGCTACTTTAAAGAAAGGCGATATAATCATTTCAATTAATAATGAGCTTTCTTCATACCCACTTCTTTTTAAAGAATTTGCAAGATCTAAGCCCGGAACAACAATCAAGTTTAAAGTTTTAAGAGAGAGCAAAGAACTTGATCTAGAACTTTTTACTTCCTCTATGCCTTAATCCTTTATTCTCATTCTTTCTTTTAAAGACATAGAATGAGCAGTCAAACCTTCAGCTTCTGCCAAGATACATGCATTAGTTATTAGATCTTTGTATTCTCTTTGCTTGGAATTTATATTTACATACGATGAACTAATTAAGAAATCTCCTATAGAAAGACCTGAGCTAAACTTAGAGCTCCCCATTGTAGGCAATATATGGCTTGGACCTAGAACATAATCAGATAGAGCAGTAGCAGAGTCCTGTCCTATCATTATGACTCCTGCAGCTTCTACCTTTTTTCCAATTTCTTTTGCATCAGAAGAAATTATTTGTAGGTGTTCAGGTGCTATCTTATTAATTACCTCAATCGCTTCTTTTGCATTCTTAACTACAATTGATAAACCTGATTGCATCAATGATTTTTCAATTATTTTGTTTCTTGCTAATGTTTTTAAATATCTTTTAATCTCTCTATTAACCTTTTCTATTAAAGAAAAATCATTGGTCACCAATATAGAACAAGCTTCGTCATCATGTTCAGCTTGAGCAATGAGGTCTATAGCAACTATTGAAGGATTGGCTGAATTATCGGCATAGAGAACCAGCTCTGAGGGACCAGCAATCATATCTATACCTACAGTTCCATAAAGTAGCCTCTTAGCTTCAGAAACATACTTATTACCTGGTCCAATTATCTTATTGACCTTTGGTATTGTTTTAGAACCATAAGCAAAAGATGCTATTCCTTGCGCTCCGCCTACACTAAATACTTGGTCTATCCCGGCAATGAAGGAAGCAGCTAAAATAAGATCATTAAATTTCCCTCCCATAAAAGGTGAGGTCAAGTAAATCTTCTTAACTCCCGCTACTTTAGCTGGTCCCGCGGCCATCAAAACTGTCGATGGATAAGACGCTTTACCGCCGGGTGCATAAACTAAAATACTCTCTAAAGGTCTTGATAACTTTCCTAATTTTGAATTGGTATGAAGTTGGCCTTTATTCATGTAATTTCTATGGAAGTCTAAAATCCTTTCATAAGAAAATTTCATTGCTGAAATTACTTTTGGATCAACTCTAGAATAAGATTCTTCAATCTGAACAGCAGAGACTAAAAGATCATCTGCTGAAGACACCCGTCTGTTATCAAACTTATTTGTTAATTCAATAACAGCTTCATCTCCCTTTTCTTTGATTTGATTAACTATCTCCTTAACTTCATTAGATATAGCTAAAGTAAAAAGGCTTCTTTTATCAAGGTAATCTTCAAGCGAAGAGATAAATGTTTTATCTTCTGTATTTAAGTTATTTCCTAACATTTCTCTTATTAAGAAATAATAGACTTATATTCATCTATTAAACTTTCCTTAGTTTTTAAACAAGCAACATTAGCTATTAACCTTGTTGAGATATCACGTATCTTTTTTATTTCCTCCAAACCATTCTCTTTCAGAGTATTTCCAGAATCTACCAGGTCTACTATCGCATCGGACAAACCAAGTTCTGGAGCTATTTCTTGGGCTCCATGTAAATAAATAACATCTGGTTGAATACCATTTTCTTCTAAAAACTTCCTTGCTGTTTTGGGATACTTAGTAGCTACGCTCAATTTATAGGATTTCATTAGATCACTTCTCTTACCTGCTAATGAAAGTCTGCAATTACAAATAGATAAATCTTCTAGTTCTATAAAATGTTCGTTTGCTTTTTCCAATAAAATATCTTTTCCAACAACACCTAGATCTGCAATACCTAGAGATACATAGGTGGGTATATCCCATCCTCTTACAACGAGAACCTTCATCTTTGTGCTTTGAGTTTCAATTAAGATTTTTCTAGTCTCTTTTGGGTCTTCTTTGATATCAAACTTAGTTCCTTTTATCAGGTTTAAATAACTGTCTAAAACCCTTCCCTTCTGTATTGCTAGGACTAAATTAAATTCTGACATAATTAAGAAATTCTTTGGATATCTGCACCTAAGATATTTAGTTTTTCTTCTATTCTCTCGTAGCCTCTGTCAATGTGATAAATCCTATCTATTTGTGTTTGTCCCTCTGCTACCAGTCCAGCTAAAACTAGACTTGCAGAAGCTCTTAAATCAGTTGCCATCACTGGAGCTCCTACTAGATTTTTAATTCCCTCTATAAAAGCCGTGTTTCCTTTCAAGGAGATCTTGCCTCCCATTCTTGCTATTTCTTGAACATGCATAAATCTATTTTCAAAGATATTCTCTGTTACTGTAGCAGTTCCTTTTGCTATTGAATTCAACGCTATAAATTGAGCTTGCATATCTGTAGGAAAGGATGGATAAGGTCCAGTGCTTAAGCTTATTGAATTAGGTCTATCCTTTTTCATAACTAGTGAAATCCAATCTTCACCTACTTCAACATCCGCTCCTGCTTCCCGTAATTTATTAATAATTGAGCCCACAGAATCAGGCCTGGCATCAGAAATCTTAATTTCTCCTCCAGTCATGGCTACGGCAGTTAAGTAAGTAGCCGTTTCTACCCTATCTGGCATTACTGAATAATTACATCCTTGCAGAGTTTCTACTCCAATAATCTTAATTTTATCTGTTCCATGACCTGTAATGCTTGCTCCCATTTTTATTAAACATTCAGCTAGGTCTACTACCTCAGGTTCTTTGGCAGCATTATTAATTATTGTTTCTCCTTCAGCTATAGAAGCAGCCATCAAAACATTTTCTGTGGCAGTAACGCTAACAGGATCAAAACTTATCTCGGTCCCCTTAAGACGACCGTTAGTTTTGGCTTTAATATAACCTTCTTCTAATTCAACCTCTGCACCCATTTTTCTCATAGCATCTATATGTAAGTTTACTGGTCGACTACCTATGGCACATCCACCAGGCAAAGCAACTCTAGCTTCATAAAATTTAGCTAGCAATGGTCCCAAAACTAATATTGAGGCCCTCATAGTCTTAACTAATTCGTATCTGGCATTCAAATTGTTAATAGAAGAAGAATCAACAAAGACATCCATATCTTCACTCAATACAATATCTAGACCCATAGAACCTAGCAGCTCTATCATTGTAGTTACATCATTCAAATGCGGAAGATTACTAACTTTTAAAGGGGAATCAGCTAAAAGTGAAGAAGCCAGCACAGGTAAAGCTGAGTTTTTTGCTCCAGAAGCAACTATCTCTCCTTTTAATTTATTTTTACCTTTTATAAGTAATTTATCCACTTCAAAAATTATTCCCTAATTCAAATTGTAGCTACCCATTTTTTTATAACCTCATCTATGTCTTTTTCTGTTTTCATTAAAGAATTAAATTGCTTCCTGAAAGTTAAGGAAAGATTAACTCCATCTATAACTATGTTATAAAGCATCCATTCTCCTTGGCCATTTAAATACATATAATAAATTGCAGGATAATTTTTTGTATCTGTGACTATTTCTAAAAAAACTTTTTCTCTTTTTCCTTCCTTTGATTTTTGAGTCTCATGGGAGACAATTATCTTTTCATCTTTAAATTCAGCAAGAGTTTTTGAGTAAGTATCAAGTAAACTCCTCCTGAAAGCATCATGAAATCTCTTTTTCTGATCATTACTAGCTTTACTAAAATGTTTGCCCATAACATATCTTGATATCCTCTTGAAGTCCACTAAAGGCTCTAAAGGGTCTGAAATTGCTTTGATGAAAGCCTTTGGATTTTCAGAATAACTTTCAATATTAGATTTTATAGCTTCAACTATTTGATCATGGACTTTTTCAACATATACAGAAGAGCTCTCAGGATATATCGATAAACTAAAAGCCAATAAAGTAAATAATAATAGGCTGAGTTTCTTTGTATATTGATACATAATCTTGATGAGATGATAGATATAAATGAATTTTGAAGATATTATAACATCCGTCTCTAACAACCTAGATGCAATAAAATCTAATTCTTCGTGTCTGCTCTGACTTTTATTTATATTACTCTTGGGATAGTCATGATCTGGCTAAGCTCTCAAAAATTAGAAAAGTATTCTGTCTTATCAGCTTCTAAGTATGGAATATCTCCATTTTTGATAGGATCTACAATCATTGCATTTGGAACTTCTGCCCCAGAAATGTTAACTAGTCTTTTTGCAGTATTAGAAGGCAAATCAATTATGGTAGTAGGCAATGTAATAGGCTCCAATATTGCCAATATTGCCCTGGTGTTTGGTCTAACATTGGCTGTCTTGTTTTTTAAAAAAGAATATTTTGTAGCTCAAAATGACATCAAAACTAATTTAATACTATTAATTCTATCAACTATAGTTATTTGGGCAGTAATGTATGTTGAATTGTTCCACTTTTATTCCTCTATCTTTCTTCTCTTTTGTTTATTAGTTGTATTAATTATTTGGTACAAAACAAATACTGGATTTGAAACAGACACTCAAGAAAGTAAGGAAAACTTTCTTATTTTAAAACTAATCTCTTCTTTGGGTTTCTTGGTTCTCTCAGCTTGGCTTATAACAAAGGGTGCTTTAAATATTCTAGATAGCTTTGGTGTTGGAGAAATGTTTGTTGGCTTTACCGTATTAGCATTCGGAACAAGCCTTCCTGAAATAGCTGCTTCTCTTGCTTTAGCTCTAAAAGGTAGATATGAGACTGTTGCTGGAACTCTAATTGGTTCTAATATATTTAATGGATTGTTTGTATTAGCTATACCTGGTTTATTTAGACCCTCCTATGAATTTGTATACACTGAATGGATACCTATTTTAGTTGTCCTCTTATTTGTAACTATGATCTTTTGTATTTATATTTTTTCTAGAATAAAAAAACCAAAAAAGGCTAGTTTAATGATATCTTTTTTATTATTTACCAGCTATTTGCTTTCTCTTTATTTGGTATATTAAATAGATGCTTGAATTATGAAAAAAATAAATCATCGCCAATCAGCAAAAAGAACTCTCAATATTGAGGCAGAAGCTTTAACTAATCTCTCTAATAACCTAAATCATGATTTCACTAAATTATGTAATTATCTCTTGGCATGTAAAGGCAAAATAATTACTTTGGGTGTTGGAAAATCTGGCCATATAGCTCAAAAAATTTCAGCTACTCTGGCTAGTACAGGATCTCCTTCATATTTTATTCATGCTACTGAAGCACAGCACGGCGATATAGGGATAGTTTCAAAAAAGGATTCGGTGCTTCTAATCTCTCATTCAGGAGAATCTAAAGAAATTGTTGATTTGATACCTTCTTTAAAAAAGATTGGATGCAAGATTTTCTCCATTACAGGAAAAATGGATTCAACCATTGCAAAGAAAACCAATATAAATATTTCTACAGAAGTGGAAACCGAAGCTTGCCCATTAGATTTAGCGCCGACTTCAAGCACAACTGCAACATTAGCATTAGGAGATGCCTTAGCAATAGCTTTATTAGAAAGTAGAGAATTTAGCCCTAAAGACTTTGCTAAGTCCCATCCGGGAGGGAAGCTGGGCAAAAAACTTACGCTGACTGTTAAAGATATCATGCACAAGGGCAAAGACTTTCCTAAAGTGAGACCCAATGCATTATTATCCAACGCTTTGTTAGAAATATCTAAGAAAGGCTTAGGAATAGTAGCCGTAGTTTATAAGAATAAACTTGAAGGGGTCTTTACAGATGGAGATTTAAGAAGATCTGTAGAATCAAAAATAGATTTACATAATACAAAGATTTCTTCAGTTATGTCTAAAAAAGCAAAAACTATTGAGGAAGAATCTCTAGCTATTCATGCAGCTAAAATTATGCAAGATAATCAAATCTATGTATTAATTGTTATGAACTCTAAAAGATCCCCAGTTGGGGTTATAAGGATGCATGACCTAATGCTCTCTGGCTTAGTCTAATAAAGTGAGAAGAAAATTAACTCTCGTTGTCAGTTCCTTATTTGTTATATTCTTGGTATTTTTCTTAAGTAGAGAAATCTCTCCCAAGCAATTTAATAAGAATAATTTAGATTCTAATATTTCTTTAGATCAACCTATTTGGAAAGTAAATCAAACTAATTCACCAATTAGTTACAATATATCTGCCAATCGTGCCTTCCAAAATAGAACCGATAAAAAATTTATATTGGAAAAAGTAGTTATTGAAGAATTCCTAGATTCTCAGGTGCATTCATCTATAAAGTCAGATAATGCTTTCATGGATCTAGACCTTAAAAATTTAACCCTGTCAGAAAAAGTACATTTAAACTTACGCTTAGATGGTAAAGAATTAGACTTATTTACAAATGAAATTATCTTAGACTTGATGCAAAGGGCAATAAACTCTAGTCAGAAAATTAAATTAAGAATGCATTTATTTGTTTTAGAAAGTGAGGGATTTCAAATTAAGGATAGAGAGTACAGAAATAAAGAGATATCTTTTAGTAAAGCAGTTTTTAGCCAAGAAGAAAAAGAAGAGGCCGTATATGGTAAAGCGGATCTAATTATTCATAACTTTCCTTCTGATGTATTAATTCTTAAAGGGTCAGCAGAAATCAAATTTAATTCATCTACACTAAAAGGAGACGAAATACAGTTTAACTATAAAACTAGAACTATAATAAAATCCAAGAACTCAAAACTTATTAAGTCCTAAGATGATATTAGAAGCACAACATATATCAAAAAAATATTCTAAGAGACTAGTAGTAGACAATCTATCAATAAGCATTGAAGAAGGCCAAATAGTAGGTCTGTTGGGACCAAATGGGGCAGGAAAAACTACTTTTTTTTACATTATTGCAGGAATACTAAATTCTGACTCAGGAAAGGTTTTTATTAACGAAAAAGAAATAACTAACCAAAAAGTATCGCAAAGGGCCCTAAGAGGCATAGCTTACCTTCCTCAAGAACCATCTATATTTAGGAGGCTAACTGTAAAAGAAAATTTAATGGCTGCTCTTGAACAAAGAAATGATCTGCAAAGTCCAGAAAGAATTAAAGAGTTAATGCATTTAATAGAAGAATTCCACTTAAAGCCTTTTTTAGATACAAAGGCTGTAAAACTATCTGGTGGAGAAAGAAGAAAGGTAGAAATAGCAAGAGCATTAGCTTCAAAACCAGCTTTTCTGCTTTTAGATGAACCTTTCGCTGGAATAGATCCTATTGCAGTTTCCGAGTTAAAGGAAACTTTGTATAGATTAAAAGAGAGAGGCATAGGAGTACTTATAAGTGACCATAATGTGAGGGAGGCAATGAATATTTGCGACAAAGTTCTAATAATGAATCAAGGAAAAAATATTGCTGAAGGACTTCCAAAAGATATAAAAGAAAATAATTTAGTTAAAGAAGTATATCTAGGCAAGGATTATTAGGGAGTGAAACAGAGTACTAAACAGATAAATAGACAATCCTTAGTCTTAACACCTCTTCTACAAAATAAAATAAAGCTCTTATCACTCTCAGGATATGAAATTAGGCTTAGGCTTAAACAGGAAATAGAAGATCAATGTGATAAAGAAGAAGGAGATAGGGATTTTTCTTTTTTTAAAGATATTCTAAAGTTAGAAAGCTATAGTAAAAACTTTTCTTCTGGGCTTAATCTGCAAAAAGAATATTTATTAACTGATACTAATGATTTAAGACAGAATCTCCTAGAACAACTATATATGTTAAACCTAAAAGATCATGAATTATTGATAGGTGAATATTTAATCGATTCAATTGATAGCAATGGCAGGTTAGATCAAGGAATCGATTTCTGTGATATATGCAAATTAGTTAAAGATGATTTAAATAAGGAAATAGAAAAACCAGATATTAAAAAAGTACTTACTAAAATACAAAACCTTGATCCAGTAGGTTGCGGTTATATAACTATTACAGAATCTCTGCTGATTCAAACTGACCATATAGATGTGACTGATGAAGAAAAAGACCACTTGAAAGATCTGTTAAAAAAGATTGAGTCTAATCTAATTAAGATGAATAAAATAACTGGGAAAGATAAAAAACTAATAAAAAAACTCAAGTTCAATCCAGGTCAAGCTTTTGTAGGAGAATTAGGGAGCTACATACATCCAGATCTAATAGTTTTAGAAAAAAAAGGCATATGGGAAGTTTCTCTAAATGACGAATTCTTAATTCGTTCTCTCACAGAAAAAATAGAATTTTCAGTTCAAGATAAAAAAAGGAAAGGAAGAGAAGAAACTCTTTCTTTTCTAAAGGGTCTTGAAAGAAGACATCAAACAATGGTCAAAGTTGGTGATTTTATTCTAAAAAAACAGCAATTCTCTCTTGTAAAAGGAGAAGATTTGTTACCGTTATCAATAAAAGATATATCTGCTTCTTTGGATATGAGCGAATCTTCTGTTTCTAGAATAGTGCAATCTAAATACCTTCAACTTCCTGATAAAATCATCCCTCTGTCTTCTCTTTTGCAAAAGAAAGTTAATACCGATAATAAAAATCAGATAGAAATATCACCAAATAAATTAATAAAAATAATCAAAGAGATTGTCTTCTCTGAAGAGAAATCAAGTCCATTCAGCGATGAAAATATAAAGCTAATTTTAAGAGAGAAATTTAAGATAGAAATAGCCAGGAGAACAGTGACTAAATATAGAAAAGAAGCAAATATAATGACTTCCAAACAAAGGATTATTTTATAAAATTACTATTCAAACCATTCTATAAATTCCGTTTTAGGATTATTCAAAGTGCCTTTAATTCTCCATTTTCCACTACTTAATTTATTCAAAGGTTTTTTGAAAGCCTTACCTGCAATGTAAACCATTCCTGCGGTTAAAGGGCCTCCTAGGAGGAGAGCGTAGGCTGGTAAATAATCTCTCAATGGAAGTGTCATAATTAACTCACAAGACAAATCTCTTATATTTCCATCAGGTGCCCTTTTTAAATTGCCACTCCAAGAATACTGTCCTGAGCTGCCTTCAAACACTATGGGGGTATCGATTAAAATACCTTCTGAGTCAATTATAATAGCCCCACGTAAACTATCTGCGTAAAACCCAGCTTTAAATTTTTCTCTAAATTGGAGATTTGTAATATCTCCTAAAGTATTAGAAACATTAAATAAAGAAATTAATTTCAATAAATCTGAAACAGAATTTTCTGTATCTATTTCCTTTATTATTATATCTTTTAGATTAAATGAGATTTCTCCTCTAATATTATTAACTTCTATATCTTCCGGAAATCCTTCCCATATAAGTTCAGCTTTAAGATTGGTCTTTCCAGCTTTGAAATTATCATCGCCTTTAGATACATTTAGGTTTTCCAAAGATTTTGACAAGTTATTTGTTGTCAAATCAGTTTTTAAAGAACTAATAACCTTGCTGCCTCTTTTTGAAATAGAAAGAGAAGAACTCTCTAAATCATTTATTTCAAATCTTAAAAGCTCACTTTTCCCTTTAACTTTGTCAAATATAACCTTATCTTTTGTGTTTCTGATAACAAAATCCCAATTACCAAGGTTTCTTGATCCCAAGGTTAAATTATCTACATAAAAGTAAAGAGGTATTCTCAGGTTCGCCAATAAATAAGAGAAAAGCTTATTAGAAGATCCCATATTATTTTCAGGTATCTTTAAATAAGAAAGGTCGATATCTAAACCTTTCTGCAGAGGGCTCTTGATGATTATAGATCCAGATAAATCTGGTGATTTTGTGTTGATGCTCAATCCCTCTTTAGTATTTCTCAAAGAGAAAGATATATTAGGAAAAGACAATGGACCTAGTCGGGCATTGTTAACCTTAAGATCTTTTATGGTTATTAGTGGTTTTATTTGATCTTTTGACGAACCATAAAAAAGGTAAAAATATTCAGATATATTTACCTCATTTAAAGATCCTCTAATTTCTAAATCAACAACACTAAAAGAAGTTCTATCTAAAAGAAAATCTGTAAAGAAATTTTTTTTTGTATCAAACTGAAGTTTATTTATTTGTATAGAATTTCCTTCTAACTTTATTTTCAAAAAAGTATCTAGTCTAAGAAGATCTAAAAAATTAAGATGAGCTTTTATTCTGTTTGCCTGAAAACTGGTCTCTCCTTTAAGCTCATTTATTCTTAAATCACCTAAGTAATAACTATTCTCTGTTAAAGACCTTTCTATATTTATAGAACCTAGATCTAAATTATAGCCAGCTTGCTCTAAGGCAAAAGAAAGAATTAATCTCGAAGATTTATCATATGAAATCCCTATAAAAGCTGAAACAATCGTCAGAATAAGGATTGAACTTACAAGAAAAAAATATTTTAAAAGGTTTTTTAATTTGGATCTCACTTTGGGCTAAAGAAATATGTTTAAGTTTTTACCCATCTTCTTCTATAAGCTCTTAAAGAAAAAAATATTAAAGGCCATGTCAGTGAGTTTAAAAGGGAATACCAAGTAGAAGATATTACATAGTCTTTATCGGCTAGAGTTAATGAATTTGGATTTATATTATTAAAATCAATAGCTAGTAATATTTTAATAGAAAAGAAAACTAAAAAAATTACTAAACACTGTTGAATAAAAGTAAAAGGTCTAAATTGATAGAAGTATCTTTGTGAAAAGTAAGAAATTATTAATAAGATCAAAGGGTACATTCCTAACAATGTTCCATTTATTAGATCTAGAAGGAATCCAAAAACTAACACAAAAAGCAGCTTTATCTTTTCTGGAAGGGCAATGTTCCAGTAAATAAAACATAAAATTAAAAGCGAGGGTTTAATTTGATTTATGGATGAAGAAAAAGGCAATAAATCAATTACGAAAAAAATAATTAAGCTTAATGAAATGAATAAATTATCTCTTAAATGCTTGGACATGACTTAAATCATTTAGTAAAAACAAGAAAATATTCTTGGTCTTTTGGAAGGTCTAATAAATCGACCTCAATAGTTAAATAATCATTATCAGGCATTGCTTCAACTGAAGAAATAGTTCCTACTAAATAGTTTTGGGGAAATAGTTCACCTAAACCGGAAGAATACAATCTTTCACCTGATTCAAAAGATGCCGTTTTCTTGATGTTAATCATAGACCCTTTCCTTCCGACCCCCTGCCCCTTAAGAATGCCGTGAAGTCTTGTTTTAGAGGATATGACAGGAATGAGAAATTCAGGATGATAAGACAGGGCAACTTCTATATTATTTTTCCCTAAAGAAGTTGTCTTGCCTATAATCCCTTGCTTAGATAAAACTGCCTGATTAGCTTTTATTAATGAGTTTGGGTCCTCAATATCAATTACTAAAATTGGCTTAATCGGATTTAACGACAAGTGTCTCTTTTTCCCTAAGAGGTAAGCGCCCTCATCTATTTTAGCGCCTTCCCATAAAAGCTGGAGTTCTTGATTTCTTTTATTTAAGTCTTCAATTTGTGAAGTTATTAAAGTTAGTTTATTTACTCTTTTCTTATATTCTTCAAGTTCTTTTTTTAAATCTTGATTACTTCTTCGTAACTCTACTAACTTCTTTAAGAAACTAGAGGGCGCTTCTACAATTAGATATAAAGGAGAAATAATGTCATGAGCAAAACCTCTTACATAATTTGAAGTTTGATATCTACCATCTGTAAGCATTAAAAAAATGCATATTACAAAGGCAAGAATGAATTTAGTGGGGCTAATTGGCCTTACAGCAAATATAGCCTCACTAGTAATTTTTGAAACTTTATGATCGTCAGTTCTCACGAACTAGATGATACAAACCAAATGAAATAAAGAGAACTCTTTTTTTTATTCTGTGGAAAGGAGGTCAATGTCATATTTATCCATGATTTCTAAAGCCCTTCCCCCTCCTCTTGCAACACAAGTAAGAGGATCTTCTGCAATTATTACCGGAACACCTGTTTGGCTGGATATCAAAACATCTAATCCTCTAAGCATAGCCCCTCCCCCTGTTAAGACTATTCCTCTTTCTGAAATATCTGCACTTAATTCTGGTGGCGAAGATTCAAGGGCAGATCTTATAGCCTGAACAATTGCAGAAAGAGGCTCTAGCATTGCATCATAGATTTGTTTGCTTTCCATCGAAAAAGTAACGGGCGTTCCTTCAGCTAAATTTCTACCTCTAACTTCCATTTCCAGACTTTCAGCATCAGGAGATGCAGCTCCAATTACATGCTTTATTCTTTCTGCTGTAGCATCCCCTACTAATACACCTTGATTTCTTCTGATATAAGAAATGACTGATTCATCTAACCTATCTCCGCCAACCTTAAGAGAATTTGAATAAACAACACCATTTAAAGCAAGAATTGCTATTTCAGTTGTTCCGCCACCAATATCAACTACCATTGATCCGCTAGCTTCTTCAACAGGCAATCCAGCTCCTATAGCAGCTGCCATTGGCTCCTCTATAAGACGAACTTCTCTGGCGCCTGCTTTCAAGACTGATTCTCTAATAGCCCTTCTCTCAACTTGAGTGGACTGACATGGAACACAAACTAATATTCTTGGGCTAGGACGAACATAACTATCTTCATGAACAGCTTGAATAAAATGCTTTAACATCTCTTCAGTAACCTGAAAGTCAGCTATAACACCATCTTTAAGAGGTCTAATAGCTGCAATATTTCCTGGAGTCCTACCAAGCATCTTTTTAGCATCTAAACCAACTGCTACGACAGTTCTTTGACCTGCAACTGTTTTAATAGCAACAACAGAAGGTTCATCCAAGATTATTCCCTTGTCTCTAACGTAAACAAGGGTATTTGCAGTACCTAGATCTATAGAAAGATCATTAGAAAATAATCCTTTTAAACGTTTTAACATTAATTACCTTGAGCGTTTAGTAAAAAAAGAGACTCACTCTAGCAATTGCTTAGTTTTAGAGCAAGGAACAATGTGATACATTGCCACCTTTTTTCAGCTTATACTATCAGTTCAAATGTCTCTTAAAGATAAAGATCTAGAACAAATAGCTTATCTAGCTAGAATAAACATTGAAAAATCAAAATTCCCTTCATTAAAGGAAGAGCTAGAAAGCATACTGAGCTTAGTAGCTAGTATGGACTCTGTAGACACTAAGTCTATTAAACCTCTCTCGCATCCTTTAGATCTTTCACAACCTTTGAGAGAAGATAAGGTGACAGAAGAAAACGATAGAGAAAATTTACAAAGTAATGCTCCGTCAAAAGAAGATGGTCTATTTTTAGTGCCAAAAGTATTAGAAGACGAAGATTAAAATGTCAGAATTCTACAAACTATCTATAAAAGAAAAATTAGAAGGTCTAAAAAGTGGAAGCTTTTCAAGCTTGGAGATCACCAATAGTTATTTGGAGAGAATTAAGTCTTTAGATAATAAAATTAATAGTTTTATTACCTTAACTGAGAGCGAAGCAATTAAAAGCGCTAAAGAATCTGATAAGAGATATAAAAACAAAGAAAACTTACCTCTTGATGGAATTCCAATTGCACATAAAGATATATTCTGCACAAAAGGAGTTCTGACTACATGCGGATCAAAAATGCTAGAAAATTTCTTATCTCCATATTCTTCAACCGTTACTAGGAAATTTGAAGAGAGTGGCTCTATAGTTTTAGGAAAGACTAATATGGATGAATTTGCGATGGGATCATCTAATGAAACTAGCTTTTTTGGGCCAGTAATGAATCCCTGGAAATCAAATCATGTCCCTGGAGGGTCTTCAGGAGGTTCAGCAGCATGTGTTTCAGCTGGGCTTGCGTCAGGAGCTACTGCCACAGACACTGGCGGTTCAATAAGACAACCAGCTGCCCTTTGTGGATTAACGGGCATTAAACCAACTTATGGAAGAGTTTCAAGATATGGCATGATCGCCTTCGCTTCTAGCCTAGACCAAGCAGGAGTATTAACAAAGAGTGCTGAAGATGCTGCTTATATGCTTTCTATAATGTCTGGACATGATTCTAAGGATTCAACGAGCTTAAATATAGAAGTCCCAGATTATATAGGAGAAATAGATCATGACATAAAAGGGATGAAAATAGGATTACCTAAACAATTTTTTTCTATGAGTTTACCTTCCTACGTTGAAAAGAGCATTGAAGAATCTCTTAAGGTTTATAAGAAACTTGGAGTGGAAATAAAAGATATAGATCTACCTCATATTGATTTATCTTTGCCTGTTTACTATGTAATAGCTCCTGCTGAGTGCTCCGCTAACCTATCAAGGTATGATGGGGTTAAGTTTGGATATAGATGTGAAAATCCAAAGAATTTGGAAGATTTATATATGAGAACTAGAGAAGAAGGTTTTGGTTCTGAAGTTAAAAGAAGAATCTTAATTGGTACTTATGCTCTATCTGCAGGCTACTATGATGCTTATTATTTAAAAGCTCAAAAATGCAGAAGACTAATTGCTGAGGATTTTAAGAAAGCATTTCAGGATGTTGATCTAATACTTTCTCCCACTGCACCTGATACAGCGTTTTCAATAGGTGAAAAATCTACAGAGCCAGTTGAGATGTATAAGCAAGATATCTTTACAATACCTGCTAATCTAGCTGGGCTTCCAGGTATCTCTATTCCTTGTGGTATAAATGATGGTTTACCATTGGGGCTTCAATTAGTTTCTAATAATATAGAAGAAAGTAAACTTTTACGTGCATCTCATCAGTTTCAACTCAACACAGACTGGCATCTTGCCTGGCCAGAAATGGGGTCATGAGTAGAAATAATATAGAGTGGGAATCGGTAATTGGACTTGAAGTGCATGTCCAACTGGCAACAAAATCTAAAATATTTTCAGGGGCTAGCACTTCCTTTGGATCATCACCCAATACCCAAGCATGCAATATTGATCTTGGGATGCCAGGGGTTTTACCTGTCCTAAACGAAATGGTCTTGAAGATGGCTGTTAAATTTGGTTTAGCTATTAATGCTAACATCAACAGCCCTACTCAATTTGCTAGAAAAAATTATTTCTACCCTGATTTACCTAAAGGGTATCAAATAAGTCAACTGGATAACCCTATAGTAGAAGGTGGAAACTTAGAAATAAATTTAGGAGGTGGCAAAAAGAAAAATATAGGCATCACTAGAGCACATCTTGAGGAAGATGCAGGTAAATCTCTTCATGAAGATTTTGAAGGCCTAACGGGCGTAGATCTTAATAGAGCTGGGACTCCTTTGCTCGAAATAGTTTCTGAACCAGAGATTAGCTCTTCTGAAGAAGCTGTAGCTTACTTAAAGAAAATTCATTCTATTATCAGGTACTTAGAAATATCAGATGGGAATATGGCAGAAGGATCTATGAGATGCGATGCGAATGTATCCGTGAGGAGAAAAGGCGAAAAGGAACTAGGAATAAGAACAGAAACAAAAAATGTTAACTCTTTTAAGTTTGTTGAGAAAGCAATAAAACATGAAATTAAAAGACAGGTAGGTTTGCTGGAATCTGGGAAGACCATAATTCAAGAAACAAGACTCTATGATTCTGTGGCAGATGAAACCAGACCC
>CEUY01046257.1_pt1 | contig 35758 bp, 44 predicted proteins | sample 361481 | NCBI WGS metagenome assembly CEUY01 (sample SAMEA2622737, study PRJEB7988) | marine metagenome | isolation source: saline water (ENVO:00002010), including | reverse complement strand
GTGGGGTTTCCCCATGTGAGAGTAGGACATCGTCAGGCATCTAATTTACCTGGAGACAGGATCTGTAATTAGCCGAAAGGCAAAGCATTAAAAGACGAAAGTCTTTTAAGTGGCAAGAAAAAAAGTTAAATAAAAGCTTGATATTCAAGCAAATTTAAGTTAAAATTGTCACGACGCTGGCGTAGCTCAGTTGGTAGAGCAGCTGACTTGTAATCAGCAGGTCGGGGGTTCGACTCCCTTCGCCAGCTCCATTTTTAATGGAGGGATTCCCGAGCGGTCAAAGGGGGCAGACTGTAAATCTGCTGCGTAAGCTTCGAAGGTTCGAATCCTTCTCCCTCCACCATTATTAGAATCGACGCATTATTGGCTTTGCGGGTATAGTTCAACGGTAGAACCTCAGCCTTCCAAGCTGATGGTGCGGGTTCGATTCCCGCTACCCGCTCCAAACACTGTTCTAGTTGAAAGTGGATCAAAGCTAACGAATCCTAATAAGCTCGCGAAATGCGAGTTTTGTCGTTTGAGTTTTGCTCATATAGCTCAGTAGGTAGAGCACTTCCTTGGTAAGGAAGAGGTCACCGGTTCAAATCCGGTTATGAGCTCCAAACTTGCAAAATAAACAGTCATTTATACAATTAGGCTGGAACTGTTTTGCAGTTTGAATGTTCAAAACCGAATGTAGATACGCGAAGGTGGAAGAACTGTAGGCGTAGGTGTTGTATCTCAATTATTAAAGTGATATGATCAGCACCCATTGGAACTAAGTGGAGTAGTACTCCGCGACTTATAGGCTAGTAGCTCAATTGGTAGAGCAGCGGTTTCCAAAACCGCAGGTCGGGGGTTCGAGTCCCTCCTAGCCTGCCATTATCAGGTAATGTTATGACATCCACTCAAAAATCTTCACCAAAGGCAAATACAGCGAAATGGATTTTCTCTATTTTGTTACTATGCGGTGCTGGCTACGCCAACTCGTATTACGGAGATTTTCCAACTCTATATCGCTTTATTGCACTTCTAGCAGTTGGCTTTGTAGCGCTGTTTGTGCTTTCTAAGACAAAGCAGGGCTCTGCATTTATCCAGTTGGCAAAAGAAGCCAGACAGGAAATGAAAAAGGTTGTATGGCCAAAAAGAAACGAAATAATGGTTACTTCTGGTTTCGTAGTTGTGGTTGTTGTATTGTTTTCACTTATCTTGTGGGCGGTAGACTCCTTCCTAAGATATATAATTTCAACGATTCTTGGATAAGCTAGGGGCAATATAAATGTCAGACAAACGCTGGTACGTTGTTCATGCTCAATCTGGTTATGAAAAACAAGTTCAAAGACTATTAACAGATCGAGTGGCGCTCGCAGGTGCAGAAGATAAATTTGGTCAGATTTTAGTACCAACTGAAGAAGTTGTGGAAATGAAGTCTGGACAAAAGCGCAAAAGTGAAAGAAAATTCTTCCCTGGTTATGTTCTAGTTGAAATGGAACTAGACGAAGTCACTTGGTACTTAGTAAAGAATTGCCCAAAAGTGATCGGCTTTATTGGTGGCACTGCAGATAAGCCGGCGCCAATAAGCAAGCGAGAAGCTGATGCAATTCTAAATAAATTATCTACGGATACTAATAAGCCTAAACCTAAAACAATGTTTGAGGTTGGCGAAGTAGTTCGTGTTAATGAAGGTCCGTTTGCAGACTTTAATGGTGTCATTGAAGATGTGAACTACGAAAAGAGCCGTGTTCATATTGCGGTATCTATATTTGGGCGTTCTACGCCTGTAGAATTAGAGTTTGGTCAAATCGAGAAACTCTAATTAGCAAAAGCGACTCTCGCTTTTGCTAGAGGAGCGCAACGCGCGTTAGAACTCAACGTTAGGAGTAAATTATGGCTAAGAAAGTAAAAGCCTATATTAAGCTACAAGTAGCGGCTGGTAAAGCCAACCCAAGTCCACCTGTTGGTCCTGCTCTAGGTCAGCATGGTGTTAACATCATGGAATTCTGTAAGGCGTTTAATGCTCAAACTTCAAAGCTTGAGCCAGGTCTGAAGACTCCTGTTGTAATCACGGTTTATAACGACCGTAGTTTCACTTTCATCACTAAGAGTCCTCCTGCGGCTGTACTACTTCTTAAGGCTGCTGGCCTTCAGAAAGGTTCTAGTACACCTAATACTGTTAAAGTAGGTAAAGTTACTCGTCAGCAACTAGAAGAAATTGCTGAAGTTAAGAAGAACGACCTTACTGCAGGTGACCTTGAAGCAGCTGTACGTACAATTGCTGGTTCTGCGCGTGCAATGGGCCTAGTGGTAGAGGGATAATCATGAGCAAACTATCAAAGCGTAAGCAACTTATTAAAGAAAAAGTAGACACAAATGCTGTATATGCAGTAGCTGAAGCATTTGAGATTCTGAAGTCTGTTTCTACAGTTAAGTTCAAAGAATCAGTAGACGTATCTGTTAACCTTGGCGTTGACCCACGTAAATCTGATCAGGTTGTACGTAGCTCTAGCGTTCTTCCACACGGTACAGGTAAAACTGTTCGCGTTGCTGTATTTGCTCAAGGCCAAAAAGCTGAAGATGCAAAAGCTGCTGGCGCTGACGTTGTAGGTTTTGAAGATCTTGCTGAAACAATTCAGAAAGGCGAAATCAACTTTGACGTTGTTATCGCTAGCCCAGATGCAATGCGTGTTGTTGGTCGTCTTGGTACAGTTCTAGGACCACGTGGTCTTATGCCAAACCCTAAAGTTGGTACTGTAACTCCAGACGTAGTAACAGCTGTTAAAAATGCTAAAGCTGGTCAGGTTCGTTTCAGAACTGACAAGAACGGTATCATTCACTGTTCAATCGGTAAAGTTGATTTCAGCGCAGAAGCTATTGCAGAGAATTTACAACACCTTCTAGCTGACTTAAAGAAAGTTAAGCCATCTACATCTAAAGGTGTTTACCTTAAAAAGGTTTCGTTAAGCACAACAATGGGTCCAGGTCTGGCCATTGATATTGCTGCTCTTAACGTATAAGAACTTTGCTTCTAGCTCTATAGCTGGATCAAAGACCGTAGGTATTCTTTGATGTAAACCCTACGCAGAGAAGGCGTCGAAGTTTTCGGCCCTACATAGGCTGCCAGTACATGCTGGCTTAAACTTAGGAGTGAAATAGTGGCTTTAAAATTGAATGATAAGCGCGTTCTTGTTGAAGATATCAACAAAAATGCCTTACAAGCACTATCTGCCGTCATCGCGGATTACAGAGGCCTAGAAGTTTCACAATTGACTACTCTACGTGCAAAAGCTCGTGCAGAAGGTGTTTACCTTAAAGTTGTACGAAATACTCTTGCTCGCAGAGCTGTTCAAGGTACCGAATTTGAGTGCCTAGCAGAGTCTTTTGTTGGACCTAGTCTTCTTGCATTCTCTCTAACAGATCCAGGTGCAGCTGCACGTCTGTTTAAAGACTTTGCAAAAGAAAATGAAAAATTCGAAGTTCGAGTTTTATCCGTTGGTGGCAAGACTTACGGCAAAGAAGATATTGATATGCTGGCTAAATTGCCAACTAAAGATCAAGCAATCTCTATGCTTATGTCTGTTATGCAAGCGCCTGTATCCAAACTTGTACGTACTATCAATGAAGTACCTACTAAGATGGTTCGCGTTCTTGCTGCAATCAAAGATCAAAAAGACGCGGCTTAATATTTTAAGGCCCGCATATTTAATATTTTTTTAAAAATTTTTGGAGTTTATTATGTCTTTAACTAAAGAGCAAATCCTTGACGCAATCGCTGAAATGAGTGTAATGGACGTTGTTGCTTTAATCGAAGCAATGGAAGAGAAATTCGGTGTTACTGCAGCTGCTCCTGTAGCTGTTGCTGCTGCAGCTGCTCCAGCTGAAGCTGCTGAAGAAAAAACTGAGTTTGACGTTGTTCTTTCTAGCTTCGGCGACAACAAAGTTGGCGTTATCAAGGTTATCCGTGCGGTATCCGGTCTAGGTCTTAAAGAAGCTAAAGATCTAGTTGAAGGCGCTCCTTCTACAATCAAAGAAGGCGTTGCTAAAGAAGAAGCTGAAGGCATGAAAAAGCAGCTTGAAGAAGCTGGTGCTAAAGTAGAGCTTAAGTAATTAGGCTTGATAAGGCCGGGCCTTTTTAGGTCCGGCTTTTTGTGTTTCTGAAAAAAGTAAATATAAAAATACAGGCCCGCTTTATGGGTTTTTTTGTAGTTGGTCTATACTCGTTCGAGTTCGTAGCAGGTTTTTCTGCAAAAGCAATTAACTCGGCGTATAGGATCATCTGATTCTTACTTATTTAGTTTTTGGCGCTGACATGACTTGAGGAGCTGGCTTAATGTCATACTCGTTTACTGAGAAAAAACGCATTCGAATGAATTTTGGTAAAATGGCTGACGCCCTGGAGGTGCCATATCTTCTTGCAATTCAAGTAGAATCGTATCGCAAATTTTTACAGCTAGATGTCCAAAAAGAAGCTAGAAAAGATCTTGGTCTACAATCTGCTTTCCGTTCAGTATTCCCGGTTTTAAGTTATTCAGGCAATGCTGCTTTAGAGTTTGTGGAATATAACCTGGGTAAGCCTGTCTACGACGTAGCAGAATGTCAGATCCGTGGCGCTACTTATGCTGCACCACTGAGAGTAAAGATTCGTCTTATCATTTATGATAAAGAGTCCACAAATAAAGTTATCAAAGATATTAAAGAGCAAGAAGTTTACATGGGTGAACTTCCGTTGATGACTGAAAACGGTACATTCGTAATTAACGGTACTGAAAGAGTTGTTGTTTCTCAGCTTCATAGATCCCCTAGTGTGTTCTTTGATCACGATAAAGGTAAAACGCACTCATCTGGTAAATTGCTATTCTCTGCACGTGTAATTCCATACCGTGGTTCATGGTTAGATTTTGAATTCGATCCAAAAGATTTAGTTTTTGTTCGTATCGATAGAAGAAGAAAGCTACCTGCAACAGTTCTACTAAGAGCTCTTGGTTTAACAAACCAAGAAATGCTAGAAGAATTCTTTGAGTTCAACGAATACAAGCTTGAAGATGGTAAAGTTTCTCTACAATTAGTTCCTGAGAGACTACGTGGTGAAGCTGCAACATACGATATTAAAGCTGGTGATAAGATTATCGTTGAAGCTGGACGTCGTGTAACTGCTCGTCATATTCGTGAACTTGAAAAAGAGAACGTTGAATATCTAGAGGTGCCTGAAGAGTCTCTACTAGGTAAAGTTCTGGCAAAAGATTTAGTTTCTGATATTACTGGTGAAATTCTTGTTCCATGTAACGAGATTATTACGCCACAGATTATTGAAACAATCCAAGCTCAAAATATTAAATCACTTCAAACGCTTTATACAAATGAGCTTGATCACGGTGCGTTCCTCTCTGACACAATGAGAACTGATACTACAGTTACTCAAGAAGATGCCCTGGTTGAAATTTACCGCATGATGCGTCCTGGCGAGCCACCAACAAAAGAGTCTGCTGAAGCTCTATTTAAGAACCTGTTCTTCTCTGCTGAAAGATATGATCTATCTCCAGTTGGTCGTATGAAGTTTAATCGTCGCCTAGGTCGTCAAGAGATCGAAGGTGAAGGTACGCTTTCTAACGACGATATTATTCAAGTTCTTAAAGTTCTTCTTGAGATCCGTAACGGTCGTGGCCAAGTAGATGATATCGATCATCTTGGTAACAGACGTGTTCGTTCCGTTGGTGAAATGGCTGAGAACCAATTCCGTATTGGTCTGGTGCGTGTTGAAAGAGCTGTTAAAGAGCGTTTAAGCCTTGCTGAGTCTGAAGGTTTAATGCCTCAAGACTTAATTAATGCTAAGCCTGTAGCTGCTGCAATCAAAGAATTCTTTGGTTCTAGTCAGTTGTCACAGTTTATGGATCAAAACAACCCGCTTTCAGAAATCACGCATAAGCGTCGTGTTTCTGCTTTAGGGCCAGGTGGTCTTACTCGCGAAAGAGCGGGCTTCGAGGTTCGTGACGTTCACGCTACTCATTACGGTCGCGTATGTCCAATCGAGACACCTGAAGGTCCAAACATCGGTCTTATCAACTCACTATCTACGTTCTCAAGAACAAATGACTATGGTTTCTTAGAAACTCCATATCGTCGTGTAGTTGATGGTGTGGTAACTGACGATGTTGATTATCTATCTGCAATCGAAGAGGGTGAGTTTGTAATTGCACAGGCTAACGCGAATCGTGATGGAGAAGGCCGCTTACTGGATGATCTAGTACCTGTACGTTATTTAAGTGAATTCACTCAAATGGCAAAAGATAGAGTTCAGTATATGGACGTATCTCCAAGACAGGTTGTTTCTGTAGCTGCATCTCTAATTCCATTCCTTGAGCACGATGATGCAAACCGTGCACTCATGGGATCCAACATGCAACGTCAAGCAGTTCCAACTTTAAGAGCTGAAAAGCCGCTAGTTGGTACAGGTATGGAGCGTATCACTGCACGAGATTCAGGTGTGTGTGTTGTTGCTAAGCGTGGTGGTATTGTTGACCGTGTTGATGCATCTCGTATTGTTGTGCGTGCAAAAGCAGAAGAGACGGGTGCTAATGACGCGGGTGTAGATATCTACAACCTTATTAAGTACAGACGTTCTAACCACAGTACGTGTATTAACCAACGTCCACTTGTACAGGTTGGTGACCTAATCGAGCGCGGTGATGTTTTAGCTGATGGTCCATCTATCGATCTAGGTGAACTAGCACTTGGACAAAATATGCGTGTGGCATTTATGCCATGGAACGGCTACAACTTCGAGGATTCCATCCTTATCTCTGAGCGAGTTGTGAACGAAGATAGATTTACTTCTATCCATATCCAAGAGCTTGTCTGTACTAGCCGTGACACGAAACTTGGCGCTGAAGAAATTACAGCTGATATTCCAAACGTAAGTGAGTCTGCTCTTAACAAGCTAGACGAAGCTGGTATTGTTTATATTGGTGCGGAAGTAAAATCTGGCGACATTCTTGTAGGTAAAGTAACGCCTAAGGGTGAAACTCAGCTTACACCTGAAGAGAAGCTATTGAGAGCAATTTTCGGTGAAAAAGCATCTGATGTTAAAGATACATCTCTACGAGTTCCAGCTGGTACTCAAGGTACTGTTATTGATGTTCAAGTATTTACACGTGATGGTGTTGAGAAAGATCAGCGTGCACTCGCTATCGATAAAGAGCAGCTTGATAAGTATCGTAAAGATCTTCGTGATGAGCTTCGTATCATTGAAAATGCTGCATTTGGCCGCTTAGAAACAGCTCTAATTGGCAAAGTAGCTAAAGGTGGTGCAGGACTTCGTAAGGGTGAAGAGATCACAGTTGATCTTCTACTTCAAATCCCACGTGATAAGTGGTTTGAAATTCGCCTTGAAGATGAAGATGTCATGCAGCAGCTTGAATCTACACAGTCTTTCATTGAATCAGTGAAGAAAGAGCAAGAAGAGCGTTTCAACGACAAGCGTAAGAAGCTTGGTGGTGGTGATGATCTATCACACGGTGTTCTTAAAGTTGTTAAGGTTTACCTAGCAGTTAAGCGCCGCCTACAACCAGGTGATAAAATGGCTGGCCGTCACGGTAACAAAGGTGTTGTCTCTGCAATTAAGCCTGTAGAAGATATGCCATACGACTTAAATGGTGAGCCATGTGACGTTGTTCTTAACCCACTAGGTGTACCGTCTCGTATGAACGTAGGTCAGATTCTTGAGACTCACCTAGGTTTTGCGGCGAAAGGCCTTGGTCGTAAGATTGGCCAAATGCTTGAAGAGCAAAGAAAGGTTGAAGAGCTACGTGAATTCTTAACGAAGATGTACTCTAGAACTGTAAGCTTTAAGGGGCTAGATGACTTTACTGATGAAGCAGTGATGGAGCTTTCTAAGAATCTTGAAGGTGGTGTTCCTCTAGCAAGCCCTGTATTTGATGGTGCTTCTGAAAAAGAACTTAAAGATCTTCTTGCATTAGCAGACTTGCCAACAAGCGGACAAATGGTTATGTTTGACGGCCGTACTGGACGTCAATTTGACCGACCTGTAACTGTAGGTTACATGTACATGCTGAAACTGAATCACTTGGTTGATGATAAGATGCATGCCCGTTCTACTGGTTCTTACAGCCTTGTAACTCAGCAGCCACTTGGTGGTAAAGCTCAGTTCGGTGGCCAAAGATTCGGTGAGATGGAAGTTTGGGCGCTTGAAGCTTATGGTGCGGCGTATACATTGCAAGAAATGCTAACAGTTAAGTCTGATGACGTTGTTGGTCGTACACGTGTTTATAAGAACATTGTTGACGGTGATCATCGTATGGAACCAGGTATGCCAGAGTCTTTCAACGTACTCGTGAAAGAAATTCGCTCCTTGGGTATTGATATTGAGCTAGAGCAAGAGTAAAGGGGCTGGCTTAAAGCCCCGCCGTATCAATTTTAATTTGGAGATGCCAAGTGAAAGATTTGCTAAATCTATTGAAAAACCAAGGAAATGTTGACGAATTCGACCGAATTCGTATCGGCCTTGCTTCCCCAGATATGATCCGCTCTTGGTCATATGGTGAAGTTAAAAAACCAGAAACTATTAACTACCGTACTTTCAAACCAGAAAGAGACGGTCTTTTCTGCGCGAAAATTTTCGGGCCAGTAAAAGACTACGAATGTCTGTGCGGTAAATATAAGCGTCTTAAGCATCGTGGTGTAATTTGTGAGAAGTGTGGTGTTGAAGTTGCGCTTGCCAAAGTTCGTCGTGAAAGAATGGGGCATATTGAGCTAGCTAGCCCAGTTGCTCATATCTGGTTCTTAAAATCGCTTCCATCCCGTATTGGTCTTCTTTTAGATATGACTCTACGTGATATTGAAAGAGTTCTTTACTTTGAGTCATTCATTGTTACTGATCCTGGCATGACTACGCTTGAAAAAGGTCAGCTTCTAAATGATGAGCAATACTATGAAGCTCTTGAAGAGTTTGGCGATGACTTTACTGCAAAAATGGGAGCTGAAGCTGTTCAATCTCTTCTTTCTGCATTAGATCTAGTTGATGAAATCGACACAATTCGTGAAGAGATTCCACAAACTAACTCTGAAACTAAGATCAAAAAACTGACAAAGCGTTTAAAACTGCTTGAGGGCTTTGCTGCATCTGGTAATAAGCCAGAGTGGATGATCTTTAGCGTTCTTCCTGTTCTTCCACCAGATCTTCGTCCACTTGTACCACTAGATGGTGGTCGTTTTGCGACATCTGATTTGAACGATCTATATCGTCGTGTTATTAACAGAAATAACCGTTTAAAGCGTCTTCTAGACCTTCATGCGCCAGATATTATCGTACGTAATGAAAAGCGTATGCTTCAAGAGGCTGTAGATGCTCTACTTGATAACGGTCGCCGTGGTCGTGCAATTACAGGTACTAATAAGCGTCCTCTGAAATCACTTGCAGACATGATTAAAGGTAAGCAAGGTCGTTTCAGACAAAACCTTCTAGGTAAGCGTGTTGACTATTCTGGTCGTTCTGTAATCGTAGTAGGCCCAACGCTAAGATTGCATCAGTGCGGTCTGCCTAAGAAGATGGCACTTGAACTATTTAAGCCATTTATTTTCAGTAAGCTTGAGTATCGTGGTCTAGCTACAACGATTAAAGCTGCTAAGAAAATGGTAGAAAAAGAAACATCAGAAGTTTGGGATATCCTTGCTGAAGTTATTCGTGAGCATCCAGTTTTACTTAACCGTGCTCCAACACTTCATAGACTTGGTATCCAAGCATTTGAACCAGTGCTTATTGAAGGTAAAGCTATTCAGCTTCACCCATTAGTATGTTCTGCGTTTAACGCTGACTTTGACGGTGACCAGATGGCTGTTCACGTACCTCTAACTCTTGAGTCACAGCTAGAAGCTCGTGCACTTATGATGAGTACGAATAACATTCTGAGCCCTGCAAACGGCGAGCCAATTATTGTACCTTCTCAAGACGTTGTACTAGGTCTTTACTACATGACTCGTGAGAAAGTAAACGGAATTGGTGAAGGTTCTTTCTTTGCAGATAGTAAAGAAGTAGAGCGCGCGCTTGCAAATGGTGCTCTAGAGCTTCAATCCAAAATTAAGGTTCGCGTTAAAGAGGTAGAGCTACGCGGTGAAGATGAAGAGCCAATTGAGCGCTCACTTACTGTAGAAACAACAGCTGGTCGTGTCGTTCTATGGAATATTGTTCCAGATGGTTTAACTTTTGATCTTATCAACCGTACGTTAACTAAGAAGCTAGTATCGTCTCTTATTAATGCGGCATACAGAAGATTAGGTCTAAAGCCTACAGTTATTTTCTGTGATCAGTTGATGTATACAGGCTTCTACCATGCAACTATGTCTGGTTCTTCTATCGGTATTAACGATATGGAAATTCCAGCTGCAAAAGAAGAAATCATTGCTTCTGCAGATAAAGAAGTTCGTGATATCGAAGATCAGTATGCTTCTGGCCTTGTAACGCAGGGTGAAAGATATAACAAAGTAGTTGATATTTGGGCACGTACCAATGACCAGATCGCTCGCGCGATGATGGATAACCTTAAGATTGATAAGGTTACTGATAAAGATGGTAACACTGTAGACCAAGAATCATTCAATAGTATTTATATGTATGCAGATTCTGGTGCAAGGGGTTCCGCTGCACAGATTCGTCAGCTTGCGGGTATGCGTGGTCTGATGGCGAAACCAGATGGTTCTATCATCGAAACACCTATCACGGCAAACTTCCGTGAAGGTCTAACGGTAATGCAATACTTTATTTCTACTCATGGTGCTCGTAAAGGTCTTGCTGATACGGCTCTTAAAACTGCTAACTCTGGTTACCTAACTCGTCGTCTAGTAGATGTTGCTCAGGATTTAGTTGTAACAGAAATCGACTGTGGTACTACTGAAGGCCTTAAAATGGCACCTCTCATTGAAGGTGGTGATGTTGTAGAACCTCTAGGTGAGCGTGTACTTGGTCGTGTTGTAGCTGTTGATGTGCTTCGCCCTGGTTCAGAAGATGTAATTGTTCCTGCAGGTACGTTGCTCGATGAAAAATGGGTTGATTACATTGAAAGTGAAGGTGTAGACGAAGTTGTTTGTCGTTCTGCCATTACTTGTGAAACACGTTTTGGTGTATGTAAGCAGTGTTATGGTCGTGATCTTGGTCGTGGTCACCTTGTTAACATCGGTGAAGCAGTTGGTGTTATCGCTGCTCAAAGTATCGGTGAGCCAGGTACGCAGCTTACAATGAGAACGTTCCATATCGGTGGTGCTGCATCTAGAACATCTGCAGTAAGTAGTGTTCAGGTTAAAGCAGCTGGTACAATTCGTTTCCATAACCTCAAGTTTGTAACGCAAACAAATGGTCATCACGTTGCTGTATCTCGTTCAGGTGAGCTAGCACTTGCTGATGAACGTGGTCGTGAGCGTGAGCGCTATAAGATACCATATGGTGCTGTAATTACAGTATCTGCTGGTGATCAAGCAGCTGCAGGCCAAATTATTGCTAACTGGGATGCGCATACACATCCGATTATTTCTGAAGTTGAAGGTCACGTTCTTTTTGCTGACTTCGAGCCTGGTATTTCCGTCAAACTACAAACGGATGAAATCACAGGTCTTAGCAGTTATGAAGTTCTAGATCCAAAAGATCGCCCAGCTTCTGGTAAAGATTTGCGTCCAGTTATTAGATTAGTTGATAACAATGGCACACCATTAACACTTGGTGATGCAACAACGCCAATTCAATACTTCTTACCATCCAATGCTATTACAAACTTGGAAAATGGTTCGAAAGTAGAAATTGGTAGTGTTATCGCAAGAATACCTCAAGAAAGTTCTAAAACTCGTGATATCACGGGTGGTCTGCCACGTGTAGCTGACTTGTTTGAGGCTAGAAGACCAAAAGAAAGCGCAATCCTTGCTGAAGTAACGGGTACGGTTTCATTTGGTAAAGAAACTAAAGGTAAGCGTCGTCTTGTTATCACTCCTTCAGAGGGTGATGCATATGAAGAGCTTATTCCAAAATGGCGTCATCTAAACGTCTTTGAAGGTGAGAAAGTTGAGATTGGTGAGGTTATCTCTGATGGTCCATCAAATCCGCATGATATCTTGCGCTTGAAAGGCATAGGCGCTGTTGCAAACTACATCGTAAATGAAGTACAAGATGTATATCGTTTACAGGGTGTAAAAATTAACGACAAGCATATTGAAGTAATTGTGCGTCAGATGCTGCGTAAGGCTGATGTTGTAGATCCTGGTGATACTATCTTCATCAAAGGTGAGCAGGTTGAATTTTCCAAAGCAATGGAAGAAAATGAGCGAGTATTGGCAGAAGGTAAATATGCCTCTAAACTTGAGCGTCTATTGCTTGGTATCACAAAAGCATCCCTTGCAACTGAGTCGTTTATTTCTGCAGCCTCGTTCCAGGAGACAACACGTGTACTTACAGAAGCAGCAGTCAGTGGTAAAACCGATGACCTTCGCGGCCTGAAAGAAAACGTAGTCGTCGGCCGATTAATTCCTGCTGGAACAGGTTCTGCGTATCACAGTGCACGTAAGCGTAAAAAGCTTGCTCGTGAACTGAAAGAAGCTCGCATGACCGCAGCTCAAGCTGAAGCTCAACTTTCTGAAGCGTTAAACACGCCAAATGAAGAGTGAGATAGGCTAAATAACTAAAAAGTGTCGAATTTGAGTCATTTTGTAAGTGAGTAGTCTCCCGCCCTGATCCAGCGGGAGCATTCTGATCTTCACAAGCGAACCAAGTGACGACTATAAGGTCCATAGATAGTGATGAAGTGAAGGACGGTTGCAGCCCTTGACTTCAATCGCTTTCTTATTTTAAAATTCGGCGTTACTTATCAGCATTGGGCGAATTCGCACAGATGCTGTAGTGGAATCAACATTTTCGGAGAGAATAGATGGCGACCATTAACCAGCTGGTTCGTAAGCCAAGAAAACGTAAAACTGACAAGTGTGTAGTTCCTGCACTTCAGGGCTGCCCACAGCGTCGTGGTGTATGTACAAGAGTTTATACAACTACACCTAAGAAGCCTAACTCTGCATTAAGAAAAGTATGTCGTGTACGTCTAACGAACGGTTACGAGCTAACTTCTTATATCGGTGGTGAAGGCCATAACCTACAAGAGCATAGCGTTGTTCTTATTCGTGGCGGTAGAGTACGTGACTTACCAGGTGTTCGTTACCACACTGTTCGTGGTTCTCTTGACACAGCTGGTGTTAATAACCGTAAGCAATCTAGATCTAAGTACGGTACTAAGCGTCCTAAGTCTTAATTGATATATTGAATAAGAACGGGCCGCTGGTCCAATTGTGAGGTTTTAAAATGCCACGTAGAAGAGTCGTCGCGCAGCGTAAAATTATCGCTGACCCAAAATATAAAAGTGTAATCCTAGCTAAGTTCGTTAACCATGTAATGGAAAGCGGTAAAAAATCTTTGGCTGAAAAAATTGTTTATACAGCACTTGAGCAAGTTGTTAAAAAGGGTAAAGAAGATCCTTTAGCAGTTTTTGAAGAAGCTCTTGAGTCTCTTAAGCCAGCTGTAGAAGTTAAGTCCCGCCGTGTTGGTGGTGCTACTTACCAAGTACCTGTTGAAGTACGTCCAACTCGTCGTAATGCTCTTGCAATGAGATGGTTGGTTGATGCTGCACGTAAGCGTGGTGAAAAGACTATGGCTCTACGTCTTGCTGGTGAAATCCTAGACGTAACTGATGGAAAAGGCGCTTCACTTCGTAAGAAGGAAGACGTGCATAGAATGGCTGAAGCTAACAGAGCGTTCTCTCATTATCGTTTTTAATGTGAGAGCTCTCTGAGCTTTTACACAACAGGGGAAATTCTAGTGTCTAGACAAACAGAACTATCTAAGTATAGAAATATCGGTATCTGCGCACACGTAGATGCTGGTAAAACTACGACAACTGAGCGTGTTCTTTTCTATACAGGCGTAAGCCATAAAATCGGTGAGGTGCACGATGGTGCAGCTACTATGGACTGGATGGAGCAAGAACAAGAGCGTGGTATTACTATCACTTCTGCTGCAACAACTTGCTTCTGGAGCGGTATGGCTCAGCAGTTCCCTCAGCATCGTATCAACATCATCGATACACCAGGTCACGTTGACTTCACAATCGAAGTAGAGCGCTCCCTACGTGTACTTGATGGTGCTGTAGTTGTTTTCTGTGGTACTTCTGGTGTAGAGCCTCAGTCTGAAACTGTATGGCGTCAAGCGAACAAGTATAAGGTTCCAAGAATCGTATTTGTTAACAAGATGGACCGTGCTGGTGCTGACTTCATGCGTGTAGTTGGTCAGATTGAAAAGCGTCTTGGTGCAAACCCGGTGCCTATCCAATTAAACATTGGTACAGAAGAGAACTTTGAAGGCGTTGTTGATCTTATTAAGATGAAAGCTATCTACTGGAATCCAGAAGATCAAGGTTTAACTTTTGAAGAGAAAGATATTCCTGCAAACCTTCAAGATCAGTGTGAAGAACTACGTACTAACATGGTTGAAGCTGCTGCTGAAGCTAGCGAAGAGCTAATGGATAAGTATCTTGAAGCTGGTGAGCTAAGTGCAGAAGACATCAAGCTAGGCCTTCGTACACGTGTGCTTGCAAACGAAATCGTTCTTGCACTATGTGGTACTGCGTTCAAAAACAAAGGTGTTCAAGCTATGCTTGACGCTGTTATTGAATATTTACCAGCTCCAGATGATGTTGAAGCTATTAAAGGTATTCTTGATGATGAGTCTGAAGGTACAAGACCTTCAAGCGATGAAGAGCCGTTTGCTGCTCTTGCATTTAAAATCGCAACTGACCCATTTGTTGGTAGCTTAACATTCTTCCGTGTTTACTCTGGTGTTCTTAATTCTGGTGATTCCGTTTATAACCCAGTTAAGCATAAGAAAGAGCGCGTTGGTCGTATACTCCAAATGCATGCAAACTCTCGTGAAGAAATCAAAGAAGTTCGTGCGGGTGATATCGCTGCTGCTGTAGGTCTTAAAGATGTTACTACAGGTGACACTCTATGTGACCTTAACAATAAGATCACTCTAGAGCGTATGGAATTCCCAGAGCCAGTAATCTCTGTTGCTGTAGAGCCAAAGTCAAAAGCTGACCAAGAAAAAATGGGTCTAGCTCTATCAAGACTTGCTCAAGAAGATCCATCATTCAGAGTTAACTCTGATGAAGAATCTGGTCAGACAATCATTTCTGGTATGGGTGAGCTTCACCTTGATATCATCGTTGATCGTATGAAGCGTGAATTCAAAGTTGAAGCTAACATTGGTAAGCCTCAGGTAGCTTATCGCGAAACTATCCGTAAATCTGTAGAGGTTGAAGGTAAGTACGTTAAGCAAAGTGGTGGTCGTGGTCAGTTTGGTCACGTATGGATTCGTCTTGAGCCTGTTGAAGAAGGCGGCGCTAACTACGAATTCCAGCAAGAAATCACTGGTGGTGCTGTTCCTAAAGAATACTTTAACGCGGTAGATAAAGGTTGTCAGCAACAGCTAGAACTAGGTGTTCTTGCAGGCTTCCCTGTTGTAAACGTTAAAGCAACTCTATTTGACGGCTCTTACCACGATGTTGACTCTAACGAAAACGCTTTCCGTATGGCTGGTATGATGGCTGTTAAGAAGGGCGCGTTAGAAGCAAGTCCGGTTGTCCTTGAGCCTATCATGAAAGTAGAAGTTACAACTCCTGCTGACTACATGGGTGACGTTATGGGTGACCTAAACAGACGCAGAGGTGTTGTACAGGGAATGGAAGAGACTGTTTCTGGTAATGTTATCAGAGCTGAAGTTCCACTTTCTGAGATGTTTGGTTACGCTACAAATGTTCGATCCTTATCTCAAGGTAGAGCAAGCTTTTCCATGGAATTCCTGAAGTATATGGAAGCTCCATCAAATATTACTGAAGCGTTAATGAAAAAAGCATAGGTAACACTTAATTTAAAGCAATCTAGGAGGCTATGATGGCTAAAGAGAAATTTGAACGTTCAAAACCACACGTAAACGTTGGTACAATCGGTCACGTTGACCATGGTAAAACAACTCTAACTGCTGCACTAACTCGCGTTTGTGCAGAGATCTGGGGTGGCGAGCTTAAAGCATTCGATCAAATCGACCGTGCACCAGAAGAGCGTGAGCGTGGTATTACTATCGCAACTTCTCACGTTGAATATCAATCAGATGCGCGTCACTACGCTCACGTTGACTGTCCAGGTCACGCTGATTATGTTAAAAACATGATCACTGGTGCTGCTCAAATGGACGGCGCTATCCTTGTATGTTCTGCTGCTGACGGCCCAATGCCACAAACTCGTGAGCATATCCTTCTAGCTCGTCAGGTTGGTGTACCATACATCGTTGTATTCCTTAACAAGTGTGACATGGTTGATGACGACGAGCTTCTTGAGCTTGTTGAAATGGAAATCCGTGAACTTCTTGATCAGTATGAGTTCCCAGGTGACGACACTCCAATCATCCGTGGTTCTGCTCTTAAAGCTCTAGAAGGTGACACTGGTGAGCTAGGTCAGCAAGCTGTTAAAGCTCTTGTTGAAGCTATTGACGAGTACATCCCAACTCCAGAGCGTCCAATCGACGGTGCATTCATCATGCCTATCGAAGACGTATTCTCCATCTCTGGTCGTGGTACTGTTGTAACTGGCCGTATTGAGCGTGGTATCGTTAAAGTTGGTGAAGAAATTGAGATCGTTGGTCTTAAAGACACTACTAAAACAACATGTACTGGCGTTGAGATGTTCAGAAAGCTTCTTGACGAAGGTAAAGCTGGCGACAACGTTGGTGTTCTTCTACGTGGTACTAAGCGTGATGAAGTTGAGCGTGGTCAAGTACTTGCTAAGCCAGGTTCAATTAAGCCACACACAGATTTCGAAGCTGAAATCTATGTACTAAGCAAAGAAGAAGGTGGTCGTCACACTCCATTCTTCAAAGGTTACCGTCCACAGTTCTACTTCCGTACTACTGACGTAACTGGTGCTTGTGAGCTTCCAGAAGGTACTGAAATGGTTATGCCTGGCGATAACGTTAAGCTAACTGTTGCTCTAATCAACCCAATTGCGATGGACGAAGGTCTACGTTTTGCGGTTCGTGAAGGCGGTCGTACTGTTGGTGCTGGCGTTGTAGCTAAGATCATCAAGTAAAAAATGAAAATAGGCCTTGATAAAATCTCGTTTTGAGGTATTATTGAGGTCTCCCAACCAGGCGTTGATCTGGAAAGTTTAATTTGGTACAGTCGCCGCGCGCGGCTGTGCTCTTTTTTGTACCGGAGTTTTGCGATGCAGAAGCAAAAAATTCGTATCAGGCTTAAGGCATTTGATCCAAGACTTATTGACCAGTCAGCGATCGAAATCGTTGATACGGCTAAAAGAACTGGCGCTCAAGTTAAAGGCCCGATTCCTCTAGTGACTCGTAAAGAAAAATTTACAGTTCTTATCTCTCCTCATGTCAACAAAGATGCACGTGATCAATACGAAGTAAGAACTCACAAGCGTGTTATTGAAATTGTTGATCCTACAGATAAGACAGTTGATGCGCTAATGAAGTTAGATCTGGCTGCAGGCGTCGACGTTCAGATCAGTTTGAATTAAATAAGTTAGAGAGGCAATCATGGCTCTAGGTTTGGTAGGCAAGAAAATTGGAATGACTCGCGTTTTCACTGAAGACGGTGTTAGCGTTCCTGTTACAGTGGTTCAGGTTATCCCTAACCGCGTAACTCAAGTTAAAACAGTTGATACAGATGGTTATTCAGCTGTGCAGGTTACTTTTGGTCAGAAGAAAGCTTCTAGACTAAATCTAGCTGAAAAAGGCGTTTTCGCTAAAGCTGGCGTTGAAGCTGGTGTGCAATGCGTTGAATTCCGCTTAGAAGAAGACCCAGCACAAGCTCTAGGTGACTTAGTTACTGTAGCAGCTTTCGAAGAAGGTCAAAAAGTAGACGTTCAAGGTGTATCTAAAGGTAAAGGTTTTGCTGGTGTTGTTAAACGCTGGAACTTCCGTACTCAAGATGCTACTCACGGTAACTCTCTTTCTCACAGAGCTCCTGGTTCTATTGGTCAAAACCAATCTCCAGGTCGCGTATTCAAGGGTAAGAAGATGGCCGGTCACATGGGTAGTCGTAAATCTACGGTTCAATCTTTAGTTATCGTACGTGTTGATGCCGATAAGCAGTTACTCCTTATTAAAGGTGGTATCCCAGGTGCTACGAATTCAAACGTGATAATCACGCCAGCTGTAAAAGCATCTGCTTAAGGAGGTATTAAATGAATTTAAATACCGTTAACGGTCAAACGTTGGAAGTTTCCGAAGTTGCTTTCGGAAGAGAGTTTAACGAAGCATTGATCCATCAGGTTGTTTTGTCATTCCTAAGCAATGGCAAGCAAGGTACAAAAGCACAGAAAACTCGTGCTGATGTTCGTGGTGGTGGAAAGAAGCCTTGGAAGCAAAAGGGTAGCGGTCGTGCTCGTGCAGGTACTCGTTCTAGCCCAATCTGGCGTTCAGGTGGTGTAACATTCGCTGCTAAGCCACATGTTTCCGAGCAAAAAGTAAACAGAAAAATGTATCGTGCTGCTATGGCAAGCATTCTTTCTGAACTTGTTCGTCAAGAAAGACTAGTTGTAGTTGACAGTATTTCTATTGAAGAGCCAAAAACTAAGCAATTTAAAGCTTGGTTGGCTGCAAACAGCCTTGAAGGTAAGGTTTTTGTTGTTCAAGAAGAAATCACTGAAAATGTTTACCTAGGTGCTCGTAACCTTGTAAACGTAGCCTTATCTGATGTGCTTGCACTTGATCCAGTTACTCTTGTTAACGCTGATAAAGTTGTTGTTGAAGTTGCAGCTCTTAGAAAAATCGAGGAGATGTTCTCATGAAAAGTGTAGTAGATCTTTACAAAGTCATCAAATCTCTAAGATTGAGCGAGAAGTCTGCAAGAGAAAACGAAAAAAACACTTTCGTATTTGAAGTAGATATCGCTGCTGATAAGCGTGCTGTTGCTGATGCTGTTGAGCTTTTCTTTAACGTTAAAGTTAAAAGAGTAAACACGACAATTTCTAAAGGTAAGCAAAAGTATTTCAGAGGCACTGTTGGCAAACGTCCTGACACTAAGAAAGCATATGTGACATTAGCTGATGGCTATTCCATTGATGCATTTGGTGCAGAGTAACGTCAAGGTAGCATCTCAATATAATTGAGTAAGGTTTTAATATGGTTTTAATGAAAGCTAAACCTACCTCCCCAGGTCGCAGGTTTGTTGTCAAAGTTAAAAATGATGAGCTGTACAAAGGCAGACCTTTTCAAGCTCTAACAGAGCCAAAGAAAAGAAGTGGTGGCCGTAACAACCAAGGTCGTATCACTACTCGTCATATTGGTGGTGGTCATAAAAGACTTTACCGTGTAATTGACTTTAAGCGTCAAAAAGACGGTATTCCAGCTGTTGTTGAGCGTCTAGAGTACGATCCAAACAGAACTTCTTTCATCTGTCTTCTTAAGTATGCAGATGGTGAAAGACGCTACATCCTTCAGCCTAAGGGTGTAAAAGTTGGTGATGTTTTACAATCTGGTGATAACGTTTCTATCGCTCCAGGTAATACAATGCCACTAAGAAACGCTCCTCTTGGTTCTTTGGTTCACGCTGTTGAGCTTAAGCCAGGTAAAGGTGCACAAATGGCTCGTAGTGCTGGTGCTTCTGTTCAATTGCTAGCAAAAGAGCAAGGCTTCGCCACACTTCGTTTAAGATCTGGTGAAGTTCGTAAGGTTTCTTTGGATTGCCGCGCTACTATGGGCGAAGTTGGTAATTCAGAGCATAGCTTAGAGTCTTTAGGTAAGGCTGGTGCGAAGAGATGGAGAGGCGTTAAGCCAACCGTTCGAGGCGTAGCAATGAACCCGGTAGACCATCCACACGGTGGTGGTGAAGGCCGTACTTCTGGTGGCCGTCATCCTGTAACTCCATGGGGCGTGTCCACTAAAGGGCATAAGACTCGTAAAAATAAACGAACTGACAAACTTATTGTTCGTCGTCGCACGAAGTAAGATCAGTTTTTAACATATTAAGGAGTTTGGTGTGCCAAGGTCACTAAAAAAAGGTCCATTCGTGGACGCTCATCTTTTAAAGAAAGTAGAAAAAGCTTTGGAATCTACGAGCCGCAAGCCAATAAAAACTTGGTCTCGTCGTTCAATGATATTGCCTCAAATGGTTGATCTAACTATCGCTGTTCATAATGGTCGCGAACATGTACCAGTTCTTATTAATGAACATATGGTTGGTCATAAACTTGGTGAGTTTGCTCTAACGCGTACTTACCGTGGCCATATTGTTGATAAGAAAGCTAAGCGATAAGGGGTTTTATCATGCAAGTTACAGCAACATTGCGTAGAGCGATGGTATCGCCACAGAAAGCACGCTTAATTGCCGATCTTATTCGCGGTAAAGGCATCAACGAAGCGGTTTCTATTTTAGAATTCAGCCCACAAAAATCTGCAAAAATCTTCAAGAAGCTTTTGTTGTCTGCAGTTGCAAACGCTGAAGATCGTATGGATCAGTTCGATGACTACATCAACATCGATGACCTTAAGGTTTCTACAGTATTTGTAAATGAAGGCATGCGATTGAAGCGTATTATGCCTAGAGCGAAAGGGCGCGCGGATAGAATCGTTAAACGTACATCCCACGTCACAATTAAAGTGTCTGTGTAAATTTGGAGTTTAATAATGGGACAAAAAGTACACCCAACCGGCATACGCTTGCGCATTACTAAGAATCATTCTTCTGTTTGGTACGCTACGCCAAAAAACTACCGTCACCTTCTTCTAGCTGACGTTCAGGCTCGTGACTACCTTATGCAGAAACTTAAGCAAGCTGCGGTAAGTGAAGTTTTAATCCAGCGCCCTGCTGATAACGCTCATATCGTTATTCGTTGCGCTCGTCCAGGTATCGCTATCGGACGTAAAGGTGAAGACGTTGAGAAACTACGTGAGCAAATGGCTGACCGTCTTGGTGTGCCTGTTCATATCAGCGTTGAAGAAATTCGTCGCCCAGACCTTGAGTCAAAACTTGTTGCAGAGTCTATCGCTTCTCAGCTTGAAAAGCGTGTAATGTTCAGACGTGCTATGAAGCGTGCTGTACAATCTGCGATGAAAGCAGGCGCTAAAGGTATCAAAGTACAAGTTTCTGGCCGTCTTGGCGGTGCTGAAATCGCTCGTACAGAGTGGTACAGAGAAGGACGTGTGCCTCTACATACACTTCGTGCTGATGTTGACTACGGCGTTGGTCGTGCAGAAACAACATATGGTTCAATCGGCATCAAGGTTTGGATCTTCAAAGGAGAGTTGCTAGAGCCACTAGAGCTACCAACAAAAATTGGTTCTCAGTCTCAAGAAGATAAGGCAACTGCGTAAGAATTATTCCGGCGAATAACGCCGAGTTAGAGGATTGCTGAAATGTTACAGCCAAAGCGTACAAAATTCAGAAAACAGTTCAAAGGCCGCAACAGAGGTCTTGCTCAAAGAGGTGGCGATATTTCTTTTGGTGCAATCGGTCTTAAAGCTGTTGAGCGTGGTCGTATGACTGCTCGACAGATTGAAGCGGCACGTCGAGCTATGACTCGACACATCAAAAGAGGTGGTAAAATTTGGATCCGTGTGTTCCCAGACAAGCCAATCTCTAAAAAACCACTAGAAGTTCGTATGGGTAAAGGTAAAGGTAATGTTGAGTACTGGGTTGCTCAAATTAAGCCTGGTAAAGTCCTTTATGAAATGGAAGGTGTTTCCGACCAGATCGCAATTGAAGCTCTAAATCTGGCTGCAGCGAAAATACCTTTTAAAACAACAATTGTTAAAAGGGTGGTGATGTAATGAGCCAGAAAACAATTGCAGATCTAAAAGCACTTGATGCAGATGCACTTAAGTCTGAGCTTGAAAATGCTTGTAAAGAGCACTTTGAGCTTTCTCTAAAGCACAAAGCAGGTTCACTTAAGCAAACTCATCTTATCCGCGCTTCGCGCAGACAGATTGCTCGCTTAAATACACTTATTCACGCTAAGAGGTCTTAATAGAGATGTCTGATCAAGTAACAAATGAAACAGCAAAACAAGCCCGTACTGTGGTAGGTAAAGTCGTCAGCAATAAAATGGACAAGACTATCGTTGTTCTAGTTCAGCGTCGAGTTAAACATGCCCTTTACGGCAAGTACATGACTAAGTCTACAAAGCTAAAAGTTCATGATGAGAACAACGTAGCGAATGAAGGTGATGTGGTTGAGATTCAAGAGTCTAAGCCAATCTCCAAATTCAAGACTTGGACACTAGCTAAAGTCCTAGAGACATCACCAGTTTAATAGTATTGTCCTGGTGATTCTGGACTTGGAGGAAAAACATGATTCAAATGCAATCTGAACTTGATGTTGCTGACAACAGTGGTGCACGTCGAGTTGAATGTATAAAAGTACTAGGTGGTTCTAAGCGTCGTTACGCTGGTATCGGTGACGTTATCCGTGTTTCCATTAAAGAAGCTAACCCACGTGGTAAAGTGAAAAAAGGCGATGTTGTTTTTGCAGTTGTTGTCCGATGCAAAAAAGGTGTACGCCGTAGCGATGGTTCCGTAATCCGTTTTGACGATAGCGCTGTTGTTCTTCTAAACAACAACAAGCAACCTATCGGTACGCGTATTTTTGGACCAGTAACAAGAGAACTTCGTGGTGAGCAATTCATGAAGATCATTTCTCTAGCTCCAGAAGTTCTTTGAGGTGCATGATGAAAAAGATTAAAAAGAGCGACAAAGTAATTGTACTTACTGGGCGGAGCAAAGGTGTTATCGGTGAAGTTCTCTCCGTTAATGGCGACAAATGCGTAGTTTCTGGCGTAAATATCGTTAAAAAACATCAAAAGCCAAACCCTAATCTTGGTATCAGCGGCGGTATCGTTGAAAAAGAAGCAGCTATTCATATTTCAAATGTAGCGCTTCTTAACCCAAATACTAACAAGGCTGATAAAGTACGTATCGAAATCGGTGAAGATGGACGCAAGAAGCGTGTATTCAAGTCCGATTCCTCAGCGGTTTAAAGTTAGGTGGAAATATGGCTGATTTAAAAAAATATTACCAAGACGTTGTAGTTCCCAAGCTACAAGAAGAATTGGGACTAAAAAGCGTAATGCAAGTGCCACGCATCAAGAAAATCACTCTAAACATGGGTGTTGGTGAAGCTGCACTTGATAAGAAAGCAATTGAAGGCGCTCTAGCTGTATTGCTTTCTATCTCTGGCCAAAAACCAGTAGTAACTAAGGCTCGTAAGAGTGTTGCTGGTTTCAAAATCCGTCAAGGTTGGCCAATTGGTGCAAAGGTTACTCTACGTAACAAGAACATGTATGAGTTCTTGGATCGTCTAGTTAACGTTGCAATCCCTCGTATCCGTGACTTCCGTGGTCTTAATCCAAAGGCATTCGATGGTCGTGGTAACTATAGTATGGGTCTTAAAGAGCAAATCGTTTTCCCTGAAATCGATTTTGACTCCATCGATAAAATCAGAGGTCTTGATATTACTATCACTACTGATGCTGCTAACGATGATCAAGCAAAAGCTCTTCTAGAAGCATTCAATTTCCCACTACGTAAGTAACATCGGAGATAATTATGGCGAGTAAATCGGTTATCGAGAGAGAAAAGAAAAGAGCTGCGTTAGTGGAAAAATACTGGCGTAAAAGAGAAGAACTACGTTCGATTCTAAAAAGCCAAGACGCAACTCCAGAAGAAAAATGGGCTGCTCAAATGGCTCTTCAGAAGTTACCACGTGATTCTTCTCCAATCAGACGTCGTAACAGATGTGGACTAACAGGTAGACCTCACGGCTATTACAGAAAGTTTGGTTTGGGTCGTAACAAGTTAAGAGAACTTGCTATGAATGGCGAGATCCCTGGTTTAGTCAAATCAAGTTGGTAATAGAGGTTTAACCATGAGTTTACAAGATCCAGTATCTGATATGCTTGTCAGAATTAAAAATGCACAAGCTGTTTCTAAGAAATTTGTTAAATTTCCAGCTTCAAAATTAAAAACTTCTATTTTAGAAGTTCTTAAGGATGAAGGTTACATCGCTGACTTCCAAACAAGTGAAGAACTAAAGGCTGAGACTCAAGTAGAACTTAAGTACTACGATGGTCAGGCAGTTATCGAAGAAATTCGTCGCATCAGCCGTCCAAGTCTACGTATCTACAAAGGTGCAACAGAGCTGCCTGTAGTTAAAGGCGGTCTTGGTATTGCGATTGTTTCAACATGCCAGGGCGTTATGACAGCGTCCAAAGCGCGTGCAAAAAATTTAGGCGGTGAGCTCCTTTGTGTGGTAGCTTAGTCCTTCTTTAGTTTATGGACTTCAATGGTGGGTCAATATGTCTCGAGTAGCAAAGAATCCGATTGCCATCGTTAGTGGTGTCGAGGTTAAAGTAGAAAATGATGTTGTTCGAGTAAGTGGTAAGCTGGGTAAATTAGATTTTACCCTTCATCACTTAGTCGAAGCGACTGTAGAAGATGGTGTAGTTCGTGTTGCTCCTAAGAATGCTTCAAATAAGCAAGCTTGGGCTCAAGCAGGTACTGCGCGTGCAATTATTGCAAACATGGTTAAAGGTGTAAGCGAAGGTTTTGAAAAGCGTTTACAGCTAGTTGGTGTTGGTTACAGAGCGGCGCTTAAAGGTAAGGTACTAAACCTTGTTCTAGGTTTTTCTCACCCTGTCGATCACGTTCTACCTGAGGGTGTAACTGCTGAAGTTCCTACTCAGACAGAGATCGTACTTCGCAGCTCTAATAAAGAACTTCTTGGCGAAGTAGCTGCTAACATCCGTGGTTACCGTCCACCAGAGCCATATAAAGGTAAAGGTGTACGTTATGCGGACGAGCACGTACGTCGTAAAGAAGCGAAGAAGAAGTAGGGGTTGATATGAACAAGTTTCAAGCAAGAGAAAGACGCGCTCGTAAAACTCGAGCCAAAATTAAGTCTCTAGGCGTTAGCAGACTTTGTGTATTCCGTACACCTCGACATATCTATGCTCAAGTAATTGGTGAGCAAGGTAAAATCCTAGCATCAGCAAGCAGCATCGATAAAGATCTGCGCGGTAAAGTTGGTAGCAATATTGCTGCTGCTGAAGCTGTTGGTGCACTAGTTGCTGAAAGAGCTGTTGCTAATGGAGTTACTAAAGTTGCGTTTGATCGTAACGGTTTCAAATTCCATGGTCGCATTAAAGCGTTGGCTGACAAAGCCCGCGAAGCTGGTTTGAACTTCTAAGGCGGAATATAATTATGGCGAGAGAAGAAAGACGCGAAGAAAAAGCTTCTGATGGCTTGCAAGAAAAATTAGTGCAAGTTAATCGAGTAGCAAAAGTTGTTAAAGGTGGTCGTATTTTTGGTTTCACAGCACTAACTGTAGTTGGTGATGGTAACGGTCGTGTAGGTTTCGGCCGTGGTAAAGCAAGAGAAGTGCCTCTAGCAATTCAAAAAGCTTTAGACAGTGCTAAGAAAAATATGATCACTGTTGAACTAGATGGTACAACGCTAGTTCACCAAGTAACTGCAAGACATGGTGCTTCCAAAATTTTCATGCAGCCTGCAAGTGAAGGTACAGGTATCATCGCTGGTGGCGCAATGCGTGCACTGCTTGAAGTACTAGGTGTTCAAAACGTTCTTGCTAAGTGTTACGGCAGCACAAACCCAGTAAACGTTATCAGAGCTACATTTGAAGGTCTGAAGAAAATGACTACTGTTGAGCGTGTTGCTGCTAAGCGTGGCAAAACAGTTGAAGAAATTTTGGGGTGATAAAATGAGTGGTACAGTTACTGTAAAACTAGTAAAAAGCACAAATGGTCGCCTTAAGAAGCATATTGATTGTGTTAAAGGTCTAGGACTACGTAAAATTGGTTCTACATCTACTCTTGAGGACACTCCATCCGTAAGAGGCATGATTAATAAAGTAAGTTATTTGCTTGAGATTGTATCCTAAGGTATTCGCGTACCTTAGATACGCTACGCAAGAGTAAGGTGTTCAAGATGAAACTTAATGAATTAGAACCAGCGCTAGGTAGTAAAACAGCTCCTAAGCGTGTTGGCCGTGGTATTGGTTCAGGTCTGGGTAAAACTTGTGGTTCAGGTCACAAGGGTCAAAAAGCCCGTTCTGGCGGTACAGTTAAGCCAGGCTTTGAAGGCGGTCAAATGCCTATTCAAAGACGTCTACCTAAGTATGGCTTTACATCTCGTAAGTCTCTAACGCATGAAAAAGTGCGCAGTGCAGAGCTAGCTAAAGTTGATGCTGAAGTAGTTACTTTAGAAACTCTAAAAGATGCTGGCCTTGTTAAGAAGACAACTAAGTCTGTAAAAATTTACCTTTGTGGTGAGCTTAACAAAGCAGTTGCTGTTCAATCAAATGCACAGCTTCTAGTATCTAAAGGTGCTAAAGAGTCAATTGTTGCAGCTGGTGGCAGCGTAACAACTGAAGAAGCACAAGTAGCTTAAATATAGGAAAAGACCTGCAGGAGCGTGACACCAATGGCAAACACACCGAATATTCCGCCAATGTTAGCAAATAAACTTGGCGAGTTATGGGCTAGACTACGATTCGTTTTTTTAGCGATGGTCGTGTACAGAATTGGTGCTCACATTCCAGTTCCAGGTGTTAACCCAGTCGCTCTTGAGCGACTTTTTACACAGAATGACGGCACGATTGTTGGCCTGTTTAACGTGTTTTCGGGTGGCGCTCTGGAGCGAATGAGCGTTCTTGCATTAGGTATTATGCCTTATATTTCAGCTTCTATTATTATTCAGCTCCTCTCGGCAGTTCACCCTGCTCTTGAGCAGCTGCGTAAAGAAGGTGAGTCTGGGCGAAGAAAAATAACACAATATACGCGTTATGGTACTCTAGCTCTTGCAATCATCCAGTCGTTCGGTATGGCAGTCGCCCTTCAAAGTCAGGGTATTGCACTATCTGCTGGCCCAATATTTTTATTAACATCAGTTATCTCCTTGGTTTCAGGGACAATGTTTTTGATGTGGCTCGGGGAGCAGATCACTGAACGTGGTATTGGCAATGGTATTTCACTCATTATCTTTGCTGGTATTGTTGCAGGTCTACCAGGTGCTGTAGCTCAAGTATTCGAAATGGCAAGAGAAGGCTCGTTGCACGTTGTTTCATTGCTTCTATTGCTTGCTATAGCTGTAGGTGTTATTGCCTTTGTCGTATTTATGGAGAAGGCGCAAAGACGTCTGAAAGTTAATTACGCAAACCAAAGAATGGGTGGTGGTATTCCATCTCGTTCTGCAAATTCAAGCCATTTACCTCTTAAAGTAAATATGGCCGGTGTGATCCCACCAATATTTGCAACAAGTTTGCTTCTATTCCCTGCTAGTATCAGCCAATGGTTGGGTGACGCACAGGGCCTAGGTTGGCTTCAGAATGTTGGACGTACTTTGGCACCAGGCGAACCATTGTATTTAGTATTGTTTTCGATTGGCATTATTTTCTTCTGCTTCTTTTATACAGCACTAGTCTTTAATGCTCGTGAACTGGCTGATAACTTGAAAAAATCCGGTGCATTTTTACCTGGCGTTCGTCCTGGTGAGCATACGGCGCAGTATATCGATAAGGTTCTATCTAGACTCACGTTGGTTGGATCTATCTATATTACAGCAGTCTGTTTATTGCCAATGTTTTTACAAACATGGCTAAAAGTTGATTTCTATCTCGGCGGTACCTCCTTACTTATTGTGGTTGTCGTTGTGATGGATTTGGTTGCCCAGATATTTGAGTACATTCAACAGAAGCAATATGAGCCACTGTTGAAGAAGCGCGGTAAAGTATCTGGCAGTAAAGTGTAGCGGAGCGACTTGTAAAGGTCTCGCTCCCCATGTACAATACACCGTTTTCGGCAGGTATGGTCGGATAGGCTATTGGTGGTAGAGGTATTCAATGAAAGTACAAGCTTCAGTAAAGAAAATATGTCGGAAGTGTAAAGTTATACGTCGTAACGGATCTGTAAGAATCATATGCAGTGCAGATCTAAAGCATAAACAACGCCAGGGTTAATCTGGTTTTATTTAGTATGATGGAGAGTTTTGATGGCGCGTATTGCAGGTGTTAACATCCCAGACAATAAGCATGTTGTTATCTCATTAACATATGTATTCGGTGTTGGTAAGAAAATCGCTCAAGATATTTGTCAAGCCCTAAGTCTTGATCCAACTACAAAAGTTAAGGATCTATCTGATGAGGTTCTTGATAAAGTGCGTGCAGAAGTTGCTAACTACCAAGTAGAAGGTGATCTTCGAAGAGAAATTGCTATGAATATCAAGCGTCTTATGGATCTTGGTTGTTACCGCGGAATCCGACACCGTCGAGGTCTTCCACTACGCGGGCAGAGAACTAAAACAAACGCTCGTACGCGTAAAGGTCCTGCTAAACCAATTCGTAAGTAATTGAAATAAGCTACCTTAATTCCCTCGGGGAATTTTATTAAATAGGTTAGATTAAAGAGTTTATTATGGCAAAGACACCAGTTAAGCAACAAAGAAAAAAATCACGTAGAGCGGTAAGTGATGGGGTTGCTCATATTCATGCATCCTTTAACAACACACTTATCACAATGACAGATAGACAAGGTAATGCTCTAAGTTGGGCTACTGCTGGCGGTTCTGGTTTCAGAGGTTCCAGAAAGAGCACTCCTTTCGCAGCACAGGTTGCTTCTGAAAGAGCAGCTCAAGCAGCTATCGATATCTATGGTCTTAAGAACGTTGAAGTTCTAGTTAAAGGCCCAGGACCAGGTCGTGAATCTGCTGTTAGAGCACTTCACAGTGTTGGTCTAAAAATTAACAGTATCGTAGACGTAACACCGATTCCTCATAATGGATGTCGTCCACCTAAGAAACGTCGCGTGTAAGTTGGAGCATTAAAATGGCAAGATATACTGGACCAAAATGTAAGCTTTCTAGAAGAGAAGGCGTTGACTTAGGTCTTAAAAGTGGCGTTAAGTCCCATGAATCTAAGTGCAAACCTACTGCACCAGGTCAACACGGCGCTAAAAGAGGTAGACTTTCTGACTACGGTCTTCAGCTTCGTGAAAAGCAAAAAGTAAGAAGAAGCTTTGGTGTACTTGAAAAGCAATTCAGAAACTACTATAAGTTAGCAGCAAGAAAGAAAGGCGCAACTGGTGAAATTCTTCTTCAGCTTCTTGAAACTCGTTTAGATAACGTTGTTTATCGTATGGGTTTTGGTGCTACAAGAGCGGAAGCCCGTCAGCTTGTTAGCCATAAGTCTATTGTAGTAAACGGTCAGGTTGTTAACATCGCTTCTTACCAAGTTAAGCCAGGTGATGTTGTTGAAGTGCGTGAGCGCTCCAAAGAACAACTAAGAATTAAAAATGCTCTAGATCTAGCACAACAACGTGGTTTCGTTGAGTGGATCGAAGTTGATGTTGCTAAAAAATCTGGCACATTCAAATCTATCCCAGAGCGTAGCGATCTAGGTGCAGATATTAACGAAAACCTCATTGTCGAGCTTTACAGTAAATAAACCGGGGGCACATATGCAGCAACAAGGTGAGTTTCTAGTACCTCAGTCCATTGGATTGCAACAAATATCCAAAAGGAAAGCAAAGGTAACTCTAGATCCACTAGAGCGAGGTTTTGGTCATACCTTGGGTAATGCACTACGTCGTATCTTGTTATCAAGTATGCCTGGTGCGGCTCCAGTTTCTTGTGAGATTTCTGGTGTACGTCATGAATATTCTTCTATTGAAGGTGTTCACGAAGATGTAATGGATATCATGTTGAACCTGAAAGGTGTAGCGGTACGTTTGATTAATCGTGACGAAGCAATCCTTGAGGTTGATAAAACAGGTCCTTGCGTAGTGCTTGCATCTGATTTTGCTCCTGTCAGTGGTGTTGAGATCATTAACGAAGATCAAAAACTAGCTACTTTAAGTGAAGGTGCTCGCCTTCACTTAAGAGTGAAGTTTAAGATGGGTCGTGGTTACCAGCCAGCAGAAATGAGTGATACTGATTCTTCGGTAATTGGTAAACTCCGTTTAGATGCTAGCTTTAGCCCAATTTCCCGTGTTAACTACACTGTTGAGAATGCTCGTGTTGAACAGCGTACGGATCTTGACAAGTTAGTAATCGAACTTGAGACTAACGGTACTATTGATCCTGAAGAAGCAATTAAACGTGCAGCACGTATTCTTCAACAGCAATTAACAGTATTTGTTGATCTTGAACAAGAAACAAGTCAAAAAGTTGATGAAGTAGAAGAGACATTTGATCCTATCCTTCTTCGTCCAGTTGATGATTTGGAACTTACAGTTCGATCTGCAAACTGCTTAAAAGCTGAAAATATTTACTATATCGGTGATCTTGTACAGAAAACCGAAGTTGAGTTGCTGAAAACGCCAAATTTGGGTAAGAAGTCCTTAACTGAAATTAAAGAAGTTCTTGCTCAGCGAGGCCTTGGTCTAGGAGCGCGCTTGCAGAATTGGCCACCATCAGCTCTTAAAAATGACGAGAGATATACTAGATCGCGTTAATTAATAACGTTATCACAAAGTATTTTTAGAATTAGTTCATCGGCCTAATTATTTAGGCCGAAGAGTGTGAGGAAGTGAAATGAGACATCGTAAAGCCAATAAAAAGCTTGGCCGTACTAGTGCCCACAGGCAAGCTATGTTCAAGAACATGGCAAACTCTTTGTTTGAGCATCAGCTGATTAAAACAACTGTAACAAAAGCTAAAGAGCTACGTCGTGTTGCTGAGCCTTTAATTACTATCGCTAAGAAAGGTGATACTGTTGCAAACCGTAGACTTGTATTTGATCGTACACGTTCTAAAAAGTCAGTCGGTATCCTTTTTGACGAGCTAGCGCCACGTTATGCACAGCGTCCAGGTGGTTACATCCGTATTCTTAAGTGTGGCTACCGTGTAGGTGATGCTGCGCCTATGGCTTATGTTGAGCTAGTTGATAGACCAGCTCCAGAAGAGTTTGAAGTAGCTCTTTCTGAAGAGTCAAAAGAAGTTCTAGAAGCTTCTAAAAAAGACGCTGAGTAATACTTAGAGTCAAAAAAACGCCAGAAATGGCGTTTTTTTTTGTCTTTAAAATATCAAAGCTTTTACTTTATAGGCAAAAGCCGAGCTTCTTAAAGTTCTATGTAAACATTGTCAATTAAGCGAGTTTTATTGAGATAGCAAGCTGCTGCAATGACAAGAGATCTAGATGAATCATTGATATCTTTTGTGAGAGTTTCTGCATTCAAGATTTCAAAGTAATCTACTTTAAATCCATGTTCAACAAGTGCTATTCGTGCATGTTCTTCAAGGCTTGATGGATAGTTTGCGTCACTTAGTTTGGCTGGTTTCGCTTCAATATCTTGTTTTGCCTGCGTTAAAACCTTAAAGAGATTTGCTGCAGTGCACTTTTCATCATCTGTTAAATAATTGTTACGAGAACTCATTGCAAGGCCTGAAGACTCCCTAACAATAGGATGCCCAATAATTTCTACAGGCATGAAAAGCTCTTTACATACTCGTTTAATAACGAGTAATTGCTGAAAATCTTTTTCCCCAAAGATAGCTTTTGTAGGTTGTACAATATTTAGAAGCTTGGTAACAACTGTTGCAACGCCAGTGAAGAAATGAGGTCTTGAAATGCTGCAAAGCATAGTATCAAGTCTTGGGCAAATTACTTGTGTGTATTCCTCGTTTCCAAATGGATAGAGCTCCGGTTTAGCAGGTAAAAATACAATATCGATACCAAGACTTTGAAGCTTTTTAATATCTGCGTCAGGTGTTCTTGGATAGGTATCAAAATCCTCATTAGGCCCAAACTGTGCTGGGTTAACATATATGCTGACTACAGCTATGTCTGCAGTTTCTTTTGCTTGTTTTGCGAGAGATATATGACCTTCGTGTAAGTTGCCCATTGTTGGCACGAATGCAATTGTTTTTCCAGCTTGTTTCGAAGCAATACTGAATTCTTGCATTTCTTGAGCAGAAGCAATAATTTTCATGCTGTTATTTCTCACTAATTATTTAAAACAGTGTTCTGGAGCAGGGTACTTGCCAGTAATAACTTCATCTCTATAAAGTGTGAAAGCACCAGCAATATCCTGAGCTTCACGCATGTAATTTTTAACAAACCGGGCTTTTGGACCAGCAGGAATGCCTAATAAGTCATAGCCAACTAAAATTTGTCCATCACAATCTGGGCCTGCACCAATGCCAATAATTGGTGCTTTAATTGCTTTGTAGAGCTCTTTAGTAACGGCTGCTGGTATGCATTCTACAAGAACGATATCTGCACCAGCTTGCTCAAGTGTGACCGCTGTTTCAATGAGTACCTGTGCAGAGTCTTTATCTTTAGCTTGTGCTTTAAAGCCGCTTAGGCTATGAACAGCCTGAGGTGTGAGACCTAAGTGAACGCAAACAGGTACTCCTTGGCTTTTAAGTGTCTTGATAAGAGGTGCAAGTGATGCATCACCTTCAAGCTTGATCATATGAGCACCAGCTTGCATGAGCTTCATGGATGCATCTAAGCCAGCTTCTAGGGTTCTAGCGCCCATAAATGGCATGTCAGACATGATAAGAGCATTTTTAGTTTGGCTTGCTACAGCTTTTGTGTGGTAACAGATATCTTCTACCGTGACAGGTAGAGTTGAGTTTCCACCTTGTATAACCATACCAAGGCTGTCACCTACAAGGAATACTTCAATCCCTGCAGCATCTGAAACTTGGGCAAATGTTGAATCATAGCAAGTGACAGAGGCAAATTTCTCATTCTTGGCTTTTTTCTGTCTTAAAGCATCAATTGTGATTTTCAATGGATTCTCCTTGAGCTGTATAGACTTTCTTAATTGAATCATCATGTAATACTGATGCAAGTGAAAGTGCTTTTTGGCCGTTAGGTAATACTAATTCGGGTGCAATTTCTGCCATTGGAGTAAGGACAAAGGCTCTTTCATGTAATCCAGGGTGAGGCAGCTGCAGGAAATCTGTTTTTTGTTGGATGTCACCAAACATTAAAAGGTCTAAATCTAAAGTTCTTGGTCCCCAGCGAATTTCTTTTTTGCGATCGCGACCAAAAAGAGTCTCAATCTTTTGCAGTTCTATTAATAGTTCTTCAGGGCTTTTAGTGTATTCAAAAGAGCATACACCGTTTAAATAATCAGGTTGTTCAGGACCCATTGGTGGGGTCTTGTAAATAGAAGAGGCCTTAAAGCTAGTAAGGCCATTAAGAGCTTGGATGTGTTTGAATGCACCAAGAATCTGCTCAAGCGTTTGGCCCTTATTAGAGCCAAAGCTAATAAAAACTTGTTCAGACATATTATTTACGCCTTGAATTACCTGATCTTAAATCTTGAAGAAGCTTTTTACGGCTCTCTGGTGATGCTGTTTGAAGATTAAGCCACCATTTTGCAACACCAGGCTCAATATCTGATGCAAGTTCACGAATAACTAAGAAATCAAAAGCAGCCCTGAAGCGTCTGTGTGCAAGTGTTTTAAGTGCGCTTTTGCGTGATGCTCTGCAAAGTCGCTCTTGTAGTTCGAAAATATCTTGCATGGGGCCAGTAAATCGCTTAGGCAGAGCTGTTGTTGAAATTTGTGTTTGAACAACTTGGTTAATTGCTTGATGCAGTGCAAGCATTGGTTGAATATCTTGCTTCATAAAGTGAGCCTGCCAAGCCCGAACAGGAGCCCAAAGAAAAATTGCAAGTAGAAATGATGGTGTTACTGTTTTTCCTTGCAGAATGCGTTTCTCTGTATTGTCCAGTGCTAGATTAATCATCTGGCGCGCGCTGTCATACTCTAGGAAGTGCTGTGTCTGTGGCAGTATGTATTTGAAAATATCATACTTAAGAAGCTGGTCTAGGCACTTTTTGCCATAAGAGCAAATAAATAATTTTTGAAGTTCCTCAAAAAGTCGCGCTGGCGGAATTTCTTTTAAGAGATGTGCGTATTTAGGAATTGCTGCTTCGGTCGCTTCTTCAATATCGAAGTCAAGTTTCGCAGCAAAGCGAAGTGCTCTCAAAATACGAACTGGATCTTCTACAAAACGTACATCAGGGTCACCGATCAGACGAATTTTTTTTGCCTCAATATCTGCAAGTCCATTCACGCCATCAAGAATTTCATTTGCCTGTGGGTCGTAATAGAGTGCATTAATTGTGAAGTCACGACGGATGATATCTTCGTCGAGAGAACCAAATGCATTATCCGCTGTTAATATGCCGCTTTTTGCAACTTGCTGGTCTGAAACATTGTTAGAGTCATCATTTGATGCGTCTTTACGAAAGGTAGCGACTTCAACGAGCTCTCCTCTAGAAAAAACATGTGCCAAGCGAAAGCGTCTGCCAATAATACGGCACTTTCTAAAAAGAGGTTTGACACTATCAGGTGGAGCACTTGTAGCTACGTCAAAGTCTTTTGGGTGTAAGCCGAGAAGTGCATCACGAATACAGCCGCCAACAAGAAATGCTTGATGACCTGCGCTTTGCAACGTGCGGACTACGTCTTTAGAGCCTGCGGAAAGAATATTTGGATTAAACGATGGCTCTCTTTTGGTAATTGCAGTGCAATTGTTAGGGTCCGATGAATCGGTGCCGAAATTTGATGAAGGCATAAATCTGAAACTCTTAATTTGAAGCGTTGAGCGGTTAAACCTAAAGCCCGCATAAAAGAAACATCTTTGGTTCTTTTGTTATAAGAGCGGCTTCTCTATCAACAGAACAGCGCTGTTCATGACCAACCTTAATTTATAATACAAAAGTTTAGCTGATACTTTTGTATTTGATCAGTTGAATGTTAAGCGCGGAGTATATCACTTTATTAGGCTTCTGTCTCAATAGCATTTGTTACTTTTGGCCCTAAAAAAGACACAGGTAATGCAAGTTTTTTTATGGTTGTTAATTCAATAAGTTGATGAAAATGTGAACTGGTTCTCAGACTAATTGCTCTCATTTAGCTATCATTGTGCCTCGGTTACGGACGTATTAAGGGCTATAATTTCAGAGTCCTTGTCGAATTAAGGTTTACGTACAGGAAGTGACCCTAGATTTAGGGGTGTAATCAAATCACCAATAATTAACAACAAGATTTTATAGCTATAAAAGCTATTCCTTTTTTCTATGTGAGGAGTTTTATTATGATGGCAATGAGTGCGGCTGAAAAACAGCGGTTGAATGAAGGTATGAAAAGGGTGCCTGCTGCATCTTGGAATGGTTTTAGGATGTTATGCCACGACTGGCGTCTGGATCGAGAAGATGGTGGGGCGCTTTTGAGGCTTGGAAAATTACATATGATGGGTTCATGGAGCCTTGATCATGAAATGTTTCTGAATCAAGACCAGATGCAGCGCTTAGGTTATTTGTTGGCTGTTGATTATGAATTAAGACGACTGTCTGCAGATCCACTGGTAATTATGCGGTGGTTGCATCTACCTAGAAGAACTGGTCGCTTTGTTGGTAAGACACCTTTTTCAGCAATGTGTCGCGCTGATACCCAGGACTTAGGTTTAATGATCTTAGAGTTAATGGATGCTCGAAATTTGTTAGATCTTTTCTGATCGGAGAGAGGTCAACACTTTTCTTAAAAAAGTTAAAAAAAGTGTTGACATATCTTATACCTCCACCTATTATGGCCTCACCACGTCGGGTGTTACACCATTAATACTTAAGGCGTCCGGTTCAGCTGCTAAAGCTTAAACGGGGCTATAGCTCAGCTGGGAGAGCGCAACACTGGCAGTGTTGAGGT
>CEUY01034602.1_pt1 | contig 36178 bp, 33 predicted proteins | sample 361481 | NCBI WGS metagenome assembly CEUY01 (sample SAMEA2622737, study PRJEB7988) | marine metagenome | isolation source: saline water (ENVO:00002010), including | reverse complement strand
TTTTTATTAGGATGATCCACTTCAAAGAAAACCAAATTGGTATCTACCGTAGCGGGATCAATGGAGATCCCGTCTATTTTAGACAGCCCTTCTGCCAATTTCTTTGCGTTCGCATGATCCTCTGCCAGCCTATCAACCATTTGATCGAGAGCCACAATACCCGCCGCTGCTAGAAATCCAGCTTGCCGCATTCCCCCACCCACCATTTTCCTCCATCTCCTAGCTTCATCGATGAATTCATTTGTACCAGCCACAATAGAACCAACTGGACAGCTAAGCCCCTTTGACAGGCAAAAACTCACCGTATCCGCCTCTTTCAACATCTCATCAACTGGGGTTTCTAATTTAACAGATGCATTGAATATTCTTGCTCCATCGACATGAAGCGGCAATTCGTTTGCATGCGCCACGTCTGCGATTGATTTGGTGTCTTGAGGGGTAAGCACTCTTCCTCCGCAATTATTTTGAGTGTTTTCAATAGCCACCACAGCAGTATGGGGATTGTGATTGTTCGTTGAATCCCGTATTGCTTCTTCAACTTCCAAAGGATCAAGCATACCTCGACTGTCATTCTTCACTGTATGATAGGAAACTCCTCCTAGGGCCGCTGCACCCCCTGCCTCTGAACGAAAAATATGGGCTTTGTCACCAAGAATAATTTCGTCGCCTCTTCTACAATGTGATAAGACTGAGATGAGGTTACCCATCGTTCCACTAGCCACAAACACAGCAGCTTCTTTACCTACCTTCGCCGCCGCAATTTCTTCAAGTTTATTCACTGACGGATCGTCATTAAATACGTCGTCACCAACCTTTGCTTTTGCTATTGCTTCTCTCATTTCTGGCGATGGGTGAGTAACGGTATCGCTTCTAAGATCGACTTCAGTCATATTTTCCACCCAATTTATAGAATTTGTCTTTATAGTTTTGCGTATTGATTCTAGCAACGGCCTCTATCAATTACTATACTTAAATTTAATTTAGGCCACCGATACAAATCTCCAATTGATGTAGCAAGGTGAATTGATGAGTGAAACAATTAAAAAACTGACAACATTATCAACGGAAAATTCAGAATTGGAATCCTTACTTGAAATTCCAGACACCCAAACCAAACCTCCATGTGTAATCCTTTGCCACCCGCATCCTCGATATGGTGGAAACATGTTTGACACTTTGATTAATGACATTTCAACTCACCTCCTGAACAGTGGCATCGCAACATTGCGATTTAATCAAAGAGGAGTTGGGATGAGTACTGGGGAACCAGGAGACGGTCCAAAAGAATTGGCAGACACACAAGCCATTGTAAATCTAACCGCTGTCAACCCTAAAATAGACGGGAGCCGATTGGGTATACTTGGATACTCATTTGGAGCCTGGATGGCATTGGAATCGTCTCTGAGATCCAATTCAATTAAATCCCTTGTATCTATCGCATGTCCACAAAATAAATTTGCTCAATACGGAACTGTTCAAATAACTCAACCCAAGCTCTTGATATTAGGGGATCGAGACCACGACTTTACTATTGGCCAATTTAGATTCTTGTCCAATAGAATGTCAGAACCCAAAAAAACAGAAATTATAACTGGAGCAGATCACTTTTTTAGAAATCATACTGAATTAGTAGCAAAGTTAGCCTGTGAATTTCTTAAGGAAACTTTATAGGCTAATATAAGGTTTCCAACAATTTTAATAACAGGTTTCTTTCCATAAAAGACTAAATATTTCAAATAATTAAATTGGAGAAGTACTTTGGCAGAAAATCAGACATTCAGACGAGAACGAGACTCTATGGGAGAATTCGAAGTACCATCTCATGCCTACTATGGTGCTAATACTATGAGAGCAGTATTAAATTTCCCCATAAGTGACCTTCGCTTCTCTCGATCTTTTATTGAAGCAATTTCACTGGTAAAGCTAGCCGCAGCCGAAACAAATATTGAGTTAGGACTATTGGACCCAGATTTAGGAAAAGCAGTCATCCAATCAGCAACAGAGGTGTCTGCAGGTAAATTTGACGACCAATTCGTGGTGGACATATTTCAAACAGGGTCTGGCACCTCCACAAATATGAATGCCAACGAAGTAATTTCCAATAGGGCTATTGAAATATTAGGAGGAGAATTAGGTTCACGAGTACCCGTCCATCCCAATGACCATGTGAATACGGGGCAATCTTCCAATGATGTAATACCAACCTCAATACACGTAGCAGCTGCAAAAGCCATAACAGATGAATTAATTCCGTCATTGAAAAAATTATCCTCCTCCCTAAACGCTAAATCCAAAGAATTCATGCCTGTTATAAAAACTGGAAGAACTCATCTTCAAGATGCTACTCCGGTTAGGCTCGGCCAAGAATTTTCGGGTCACGCTGGTCAGATAGATAGAGGTATTACTCGTGCAGAACATGCCGTCCAAGAACTTACAGAAGTCGCCTTGGGTGGAACAGCAGTAGGAACGGGAGTAAACACTCATCCAGAATTTGCTAAGAGAGTCTGTGAAAAATTATCCGAGTCTGTAGGGGTAACAATTAAAGAAACTTCAAATCACTTTCAAGCACAAAGTACCCTAGACAATATGGTTGAGGCCAGTGGCGCCTTAAAAACCATTGCTGTCAGCCTAATGAAAATAGCCAACGATGTGAGATGGATGGGATCTGGTCCTAGGGGCGGGTTTGGAGAAATTGAGTTGCCGGAAGTCCAGCCCGGTAGTTCCATAATGCCAGGCAAAGTGAATCCTGTCATACCAGAATCAGTATGCCAAGTAGCCGCACAAGTAATAGGAAACGACGCCACTATCGCTGTTGCTGGACAATCCGGAAATTTCGAAATTAACGTCATGATGCCAGTAGCTGCCTATAATCTTCTCCAATCTATCGATCTATTGGCTGCAGCCTCATCAAATCTAGCCGATCAATGTATCGACGGACTTAAATCGACATCAAAAGGTCCCGAGATGGTAGAAAAAGGATTGGCAATAGTAACAACTTTGGTTCCCCACATAGGTTACGACAAATCAGCAGCCTTAGCGCATAAGGCTCAAGAAACTGGTCAAACAATTATGGAAGTAGCCCTAGAAGAAACCGATTTATCTAAACAGGAATTGACAAAAATACTCGATCCCGAATCCATGACTGAACCAGGGGTTTCTGGAGTCTCTTTAGGGTGATTTTATATAAATCTTTTGGCAATAATAAGTTGTTCAGATTTAGATAGAGGGCCAGACTCTGCCATATAAGCGAGAGTTTTTGATAGCACATCTCCAATCCTTGGACCTTGAGGAACTCCCATTTCTATCAAGTCTTGGCCATCAATGAGTAAGTTAATCTTGTTTAACTCTTGGAGAAATAAATCCAGATTACTTTTAGTTTTTCTTGAAACATATGTGCCGGCTACCATAATGGCTGTTTCAGAGATTTGTTTTAGCTGGCTATGGAGCTCGCTGCGAGAAATCTTTTCCTCAAGCAATTCTATCTTCCCTATATCAGACCCAAACTTCATGAATTCATTACCTAAATTCAGTCTCTCAATTGCATTTTGTCTATCCGTTGAGTTAATTAAGGAAATAAAAGCATATAAATCCTTGTTATGGGGATCTATTCCCAAAGGCTGTAACAGGTCTCTTCTCTTAGATAAATCCAACCCATTAGGAAATGATTGGTGAACATATTTCATTACTTCATAGACGTCTAATAACCTTAAAATAACGTCTGAATTTTCTTCAGAAAAAATTTTTTGTATTTCATTAGTTATTCGAACTCCACTCAATAGGGGTAAAAACTTCAACCCTTCCAACAAGATTTCTTTGGTTCCCTTTTCTAAACCAAACCCTAGTCTTCCAGAGTAACGTAATCCTCTAAATATACGAGTTGGGTCGTCCTCGAAAGATTTAGAATGAAGTACTCTGATTTCCTTTGCGGTCAGATCGCACAATCCGTTATGAAAATCGATTAGTTCACACCAATCTGGAGAATTAATCCCGGCAGCCAAAGCATTTATTGAGAAATCCCTTCTCGCCAAGTCATCTTCAAAAGAAGCCTCTTCCACAACCGGTAAATCTCCTGAAGATGGATATTTCTCCTTCCTTGCCATGGCAAGATCTATTATTTGTCCTGACAAAATTATTTTGCATGTACCAAACTGCGAAATTGAATTCACTTTTACTTGATATTTATCATCAAATTTTGATGCGATATCTCGGGGGTTAGATTCCAAAACGATATCAATGTCAGTGATAGGTTGACCAAGGAGTATATCTCTCACGGTACCGCCCACTAAAAAAGCACGTATCCCTAATCGGTCGAATTGCTCCCTTAATATATTTATAGCTCTATATTGTGAAGAACTGATCGTCGTCTTTAGAAGATTTTCAATATTCATGGATCATTGAGCGCCATTTTACTTCTTTACAGCATATTTAGAGGTCGTATACTTTGGAATTATACAGAGATGCCAAGTATCACATTCGCTGGCTTTTTTAAAACTTAAATCCTTTGCAGGAACATTTTATATGGTTGAACTTAGTCACATTAATTACTGTCAGAGATGCGGCTCCAGTTTGGTGAGAAAGAATGAAGGAGATAAAAAAAGACCTTACTGCGAAATTTGTAGGACCTTCACTTACGTTGATCCGAAAGTAGCAGTAGTTGCACTTGTTATCTGCCAAACATCTATCTTACTGATAAAGCGGGACATAGAGCCTCACTTAGGGAAATGGAGTCTCCCATCTGGATATGTGGACCGTGGAGAGTCACTTGAAAACGCTCTGATTAGAGAAGTATTTGAAGAGACAACAATATGTTCAATTCCATCTCATTACCTAGGCGTTTTTTCCGGAAAAGGCCCTGTAGTAGTTCATGTATATGTGGTCACCTGTACATCAGGAACAGCCAAACCAGGAGATGAAGTCAGTGAAGTAAAATGGTGTGAATTCGATGAAATACCAAAACTGCCATTCCCTTATGATTGCGAAATAATTTCAGAGTTCAAAAATTATCTAAGTACTATCTGAATCATCATCATCATCCGTATGGCCTTCATCCCACATCCTCTTAAACACTCCGTACCTGGGCCCATCTTTGTCTCCTAGGGGCGTTATATTTACCAATTCCCATCCCTTATCGCCCATCCGTTTAAGAAGTCCCGTCGTATAGCGCAGTCCACCTTCTTCTGTGTCAGTTTTCAGTCTCACCACATCATACTCCCATGTTGATATCCCATGTGGTAGATCAAAATCTGCAACATATTCCAACTGCTGGAGCTCTTCCTCCGTAATATCCGCCCAAGAATCCTCTGGTAACTCCGCCTGACATTCATCACATGAGGTAGCAGGTCCTAGGGAGTATCCACCACATTCAGGGCAAAAATAAATTCTCATTTTCCATTCTTTTCTTAATATGTTTTTGTTACAAGTTCAATATTGGCAGTCAGATCATCTAACTTCTAATGATTATATGACTACAGTAAGAAAAATAGATACAGCGAAATAACACTACCTAAATAAAACAGATATTGTTCACTTCAAAAGTTTCCCCAGGAGGTGTAATCATATATCTTTACCTTGATAACTGTAGGATCCGGAGGAAGATAGTTTTCCTCCCTATACTGTCGGTACTTTCCTTCCAGTAATGTGACAGCGTCCAAGTTTTCATAATGATTTTGGACAATACTCGCCTTACCTTTAACCATCACATACCCTAATTCGTTCCAATCTTCAGAATACCTGTCAAATAAAACCACAACCTCATCGTTATTGATAATATTGTTTATTCTGATAAGAGTTTTTTTTGAACTTGACTTGGGTTTTGAATCAATCGGCGTGTAAATAATATCGAGCCCAGAAAGTGCAAAACAAATTGGAATTGAGTGAGGCAAACCTGCGGGAGTCACAGTAGAGAGTCTTGCCACATCACATGACAAAATAAATTCTTCTACTTTCTTTAGCATTCAACACCAACCCAATCGGATTCAATCGTTACTTGATAATCTCTACAGATCCTCAATGGATTGGAAGTTCATATTATATAGGTGTGCATACAACCCATCTTTGTCCATTAACTCCTGGTGCCTACCAACTTCCACTACTTCTCCTTCTTCAAGGACAACGATTTTATCTGCTCCTCTGATAGTGGATAATCTATGGGCTATGACAATCGCGGTCCGTCCTTGAAGTAACTTTCTCAATGCAGTCTGTATAACTAATTCTGTATGGCTATCAATACTGGCAGTGGCTTCATCTAGAATAAGTATCTTTGGATCATCCACGATAGCTCTAGCAAAACTTAACAGCTGCCGCTGACCCAAGCTGATATTAGCTCCTCTTTCAGCCAGATAGGTATCATATCCATCTTCGAGTTGCATGATAAATTCATGGGCCCCTACCACCTTAGCCGAAGAAATAGCTTTTTCATTGCTAGCATTAACATGGTTATATTTAATGTTTTCCATAACAGTGCCCGAGAATAAGTATGGCTCTTGCAAGACCATACTCATTTGACCAACAACAGAGGTTCTTTTCACATCCCTAATATCAATACCATCAATTAATATTTCCCCTTCATCACGCCTTACTGGATAGAATCTGGACAATATCGACACAATGCTAGTCTTACCTGCGCCAGTAGGTCCAACCACAGCTACGGTCTCACCTGCATTAACTTTGAGATCAATGCCTTTGAGTACATCCTCACCTTCTACATACCTAAATCGAACATTTTTGAACTCTACATCACCCTTTATCTCAGGCATTTCAATTGCATCTTCAATATCAATAAGTTCTGGTTCTCGATCCATTAAGTCAAAAATCCTAGCACCAGAGGCCATTGATCTCTGTAACTGAGTATATTGCTGGGTCAAGTTACGAATGGGGTCAAAAAATCTCTGCACATACATAACAAAGGCCACCAGTACTCCCGGCAGTAATTCACCTTCATCCAATCCCACCCATCTTGCACCAAAAAACAATGCAAGAGCGATAGCTACAGCTGTGAGAATATCCACAGCAGGTAAAAGGCCTGCTGCATACCTTCCAGCAATCACATTTGACCATCTATGGGCGGTGTTTTTCTCATCAAAAATTTCAAGGTTTCTTTCCTGTCTGTTCAAGCTTTGCACTACTCTTACGCCAGAAATATTTTCGTTGAAAGCAGCGTTTACAATGGCGATCCTTCTTCTTATTTCAGTAAAAGATCTTTTCGCAAAATTTTGCCACGCAACCATAATGGTTATTAATACTGGCAATACAGTCAGAGTAATGAGTCCTAATTCTAAATCCATCAAAAGAAGGGCTATCACTATCCCTACCAAACTCAACAACTCACCAAGACTCATGACTACCAGGGCTGCAAACTCCTGCAATTGTCCAACATCCCCCTGAACCCGGGACATTAACCTGCCAACCTCCGTGTTATCAAAATATGACAAGGATTGTTTTTGCACATGTCCAAACAAAGCCCTCCTCAACCTAAAAAGCACACCTTGTCCAACTCTCTGCATTGCATATTGTTGAAGGTAATTTGTACCCCAGTTAGTAAGGGCATTAATTACAAAAACAGCAAAAAGAATATTTAGAAGGCGTATGTGCTCATCAAGAGATTCACCCCTTCCAAAAGCTTCCATACCATTTTTGATTGGATTATCTATACCCCACTGTATCAACCAAGGAACCGCAACCAACGTAAATGTGTAAACTAACATTGAAACCAGTGACACGATTACCAGCGGCATATAGGGTTTTATATACGGAACTAACCTAAGTATTACCCTTTGATCATATGCAGACCCAAAAAATTCCTCATCTGCTTGGCCTCTGGCCGCGGACATACCGCCTAATCCAAGATTCATTCAGACACCTCAGATGTTAATTCGTCTTGAGGCCGTAATTGCAACTCATATATTTCGTTGTAAAGGCCACCTTTTTCCAGTAGTTCTTCGTGGTTACCTTCTTCTATAATTCTTCCTTCCTTCAAAACCACTATCTTGTCGGCGCTATGAACTGTGCTGAGTCTATTGGCAATGATGAAAGTAGTTCTTCCCTTCATCGAATTGTCCATTGCAGCCTTTATCTGATCCTCCGTATTTGCATCCACACTGGAAGTGGAATCATCTAATATTAATATTGGGGGATCGAGCAGAATTGCTCGGGCAATTGACATTCTTTGCCTTTGTCCTCCGGACAATGTAGAACCTCTTTCACCAACATAAGTGTCGTAGCCGTCTTCGAGGCCTTCAATAAATTCTGATAATTGAGCAATAGTCGATGCCTTTTTCATTTGATCGTCACTGGCACTCTCTCGACCATATTTGATATTTTCTTTCAATGATGTAGTAAACAAAAACACATCTTGTTGAACCATTCCTATACTGTTTCTTAAAGAATGGAGAGTAAACTCTTTTACATTGACCCCATCCACGGTTATTGCTCCAGCAGAAACTTCATAAAATCGGGGAAGAAGGTTGGCTATCGTAGACTTACCACTACCTGGTGGGCCAACTAATGCAACTATTTCTCCAGGTTTGGCCTCTAAGTTTATGTTCCTGAGTACTGGTTTCCCACCATCGTAGGCAAAAGATACATTTTCAAATTTCACATGACCTTGTGAATTTTCCAAAGTACTAGCATCCGAGGCTTCTCTCACAGGAGAGGGAGCATCAAGGATCTCGAACATTCTTTCGCCAGCCGACGCAGCTCTTGCATAGGCGTTTACAACCCATCCCGCCATTCTGACCGGGAGGGCTAGTATCTGGAGGTAAAACACAAAGGCCGCCAACTCACCAGGAGTCATAACTCCATTCATCACTTGGCGCCCTCCGTACCACATGATCAAAGCCATCGCCACCATAAAGGTAAACAGCATAAAAGACATACTCGAAGCGCGTAGTTTCTCAGCCTCCACGTAGATATCAGAAACCTCTGAATTCTTTATCTCAAACCTATCTTCCTCATGATCTTCAGAGGCAAATGCTTTTACTACTCTCTGCCCAGAGAAATTTTCCTGAAGAATGATGCTGAGCTCCGCCATTTTCTCTTGTACTAACAGCCACAATGCTCTCATCTTAAGACGGACCGAGCTTGTGTACACAGCGACTATTGGCATGAAACTAGCACTCAAAAGTCCTAATTTCCAATTCATAGAGATAAGTATTGCCGCCACGATGATAAAAAGTGCTACAAAATATGGCGCTCTTACGAGTCCCATATTTATGAACATACGAATATTTTCAACGTCCGTAATAGCTCGCGACATCAGATTACCAGTGTGATGCCTATCGTGAAAAGCAAAACCCTGGTGCTGAACGTGATCATAAAAAGAATTCCTCATATCGTATGAAACATATTGAGACAACGTTTCAGCTAGATAAGTTTGGAAATAGGACATCCCTCCACGAATTACGCTTAAGGCCAAAATGATTATTATGCATGTGTACAGAGTCTCTGTTTCTATTTCACCACCAGTCAAAATGGGCTCTGCGACAGAATCAATGGCGTCCCCAAATAACTTAGGAAGAAAAATGTAGGCGACTATCGCTCCTACAGTAGACAAGTAGGCGAAAGCTAGTCTGTATTTGTACCTCAGAGCAATTTTGATTATTCTAAGGATATGATGCATAAAATCACAGAAATTAAACCAATTTTTTGTTGCTCGATAAAGATATCATCCGTAATTACGTGCAACAACCCATTTTACATTCAAGCATGGCATCCAAATCAAGCATTTTGAAGCCAATTTACAAATAACTTTTTCATGGTTCTTATTACAGGTTTTTTTAATGATACAGTCTGAACTCAAGGTGACATTGTTGCTATAAAAATGGGCGATGGAATAGAAGCTACTCACTTTACGAGATTGATGAAAGAAGATGACCTGTCTCAAGTTTCCCTCATTGAAGCAGATGCATTTCCTCAATTATTTCCACCTACATCTTTTAGAAAGGAACTGCAAAGGCAAATTTCTACAGTTATCGTGGCTATATCAACGGTATCGAGTTTCAATAGCCATGAACACTCTAACCTATCACCTCAAAAATCTGCATTGCTGTCCCCATCAGATAAATTGTATCGATCTGGAAACACTGGATGGAAACCTGGTATGGAATTCTTAACAGGATTCGTCCTTCTATGGAACATGTCGGCCGAAGAAAGCCATGTAATTTCTATCGGGACTAGAAGGTCTCATCGTGAGAAAGGAATCGGAGAATTACTTTTACATTCTGCTATAACCAGATGCATCAACAATGGAATTGATTCAATTACCTTGGAAGTCCGCGTTTCAAATAAACCTGCCATCTCGTTGTACAGGAAATATGGGTTAACCAGACAAGGTTCTCGAAAGGCATACTATAGCGACAACCATGAAGACGCTGACATAATGACCGTTATTGGTATTCAATCAAGTGAGTATAAGGCGTTATTGAATGAGAAATGGGTAATCTTGCAACATCGCCTTAAAACCTGAGTAGCAATTTGTTTTTGCTGGACCAGCAGTTGCGTGATATACTTTTGCGGCGTTTTTTTGTTGCTCTGCACCAATTGAAAGTAAAAATTTAGTAGCAACTAAATTGTCAAACAAATTGCCTAATGGAAAGGAAAATTTATGGTCGAAGAGGCTACTGCGGTAGATATAAATCCAGATCAAAGTCCAGATCAAAGTAATGAAGCGATCACCATGAAAGCATTACTGGAGGCCGGTGTTCATTTTGGCCACCAAAAGCGACGGTGGAATCCAAAAATGGATAGATACATTTTTACCCACCGAAACGGTATACACATCATCGACCTGCAAAAAACATTGAATCTGGTAGAAGAAGCGGCCGCTTTTCTTACTGACATAGCAGCTAGCGGACAAAAAATATTAATGGTGGGAACAAAAAAACAGGCACAAGACACCATCGTTCTAGAAGCTGAAAGAAGTAATTCACTGCATATTTCGAACCGGTGGCTAGGGGGAACTTTAACGAATTTCAAAACTATCCAGACAAGGATTGATTATCTAGTAGACCTCGAAAACAGAAGAGACCAAGGAGAATTTGAAAATTTTACCAAGAAAGAGGCCTTAAAAATAGATGCGAAAATTGAGAAGTTGAACAAAAACCTATCTGGGATAAAGGAAATGACCGATATGCCAGGCGCCTTGTTCATAATTGACGTCGGGCGGGAAGAAATAGCAGTAGCAGAAGCAAATCGGGTTGGGATACCAATAGTAGCTTTAGTCGACTCAGACTGTAACCCCGACCTAATAGACCACCCCATTCCAGGTAATGATGATGCAATAAGGTCTGTTAGACTGATAACTGGTAGGATGTCTGACGCAATAATAGAAGGTTACCATCAGAGAAATGCAGAGCAATCAGATGAGTCCGCCGAACTCCCTCTCGAATCAAGTCCGAGAATGGTTACATATTCTACGGTTACCATAGAGGAATCAGTTACGGAAGAAATTGAAGAGGAGACTGAGGAAGAGGTTACAAATAACGATACCGCGGAAGGAACTGTAGAAGAGCAAGCAGAGGACCTGAATAAAGGTTCAGTCGAAGAACCGACCGTAGCTAGTACTGAAGACATAACCCCTACGATAGAAGACTCTAACTCTGAGGAAAATAACAACTAAAAACTCCATCTATCCAAATTCCAAGGGAGAGACCGTGCCTGATAGTACTACTGAATTAATTAAGGATTTGCGTGCCCGAACAAGTGCCGGGGTAATGGACTGCAAAAAGGCTTTGGAAGAGAGTGGCGGTGACGTAGATAAGGCTGAATCGCTCCTCAAAAAGAAAGGTATTGCCTCAGCTGCAAAGAAAGCTGACAGAGAAACAGATCAAGGTTTAATAGATACCTACATCCATAGCGGAGGTAGAATAGGAGCTATGATTGAAATCAACTGCGAGACTGATTTTGTGGCCAGGACCGATGACTTTGCATCCTTGGCCCATGACATAGCAATGCAAGTTGCAGCTATGTCACCATCACTCCTCAGCGCAGAAGAAGCACCTGAACCGGGTCAAGTCACTGAGGACGAATGCCTGTTATCTCAACCATTCATAAAAGACCCCTCAAAAACAATCCAGGACCTTATTAATGAAACTGTCGGAAAGCTTGGGGAAAATATAAGGGTACGGAGATTCCAAAGATTTTCCTTGGGTGAGTGAGGCGATTATGCCGGACAAACCATTCAAACGTATCCTCCTGAAACTGAGTGGAGAATCCCTGAAGGGAAACAGAGGTCATGGAATTGACCCAGCCTCCCTAGATTACATGGCTGAAGAGATAAAAGCTGTAACCTCCAAAGGTATTGAATTGGGCATCGTTGTTGGTGGTGGAAATATCTGGAGAGGATCTGAAGCTGAAATTGAAGGAATGGAAAGGGCTTCCGCCGATTACGCAGGAATGCTTGCAACTGTCATAAGCGCTCTAGCACTTCAGGATTCCTTGGAAAGAAAACACAAATTAGACACTAGAACCCTCAGTGCTATTAATATCCAACAAGTCGCGGAACCTTACATTAGGAGAAGAGCGATACGGCATCTTGAAAAAGGACGAATAGTCTTATTTGCCGCAGGAACTGGTAATCCCTTTGTAACTACAGACACAGGATCTGCTTTGAGGGCATTAGAGATAGAAGCAGATGTCTTATTAATGGCTAAAAACGATGTGGATGGGGTATACAACAAAGATCCAAAATTAGACAAATCGGCTGTTAAATATGAAAGCATTTCATATATAGATGCGATTGATAAACGCCTGAAAGTAATGGACAGCACAGCCCTATCGTTGTGCATGGAATATAGCATCCCCATAGTCGTCTTTGACCTTTTCGAAAAGGGCAATCTAAACAGAATAGTTACGGGCGAAAAAGTAGGCACATTAGTCACAGGTGAATAGGTAAAAACATGGCAAGTATAGAAGAAATCCTAGAAAACACAAAGGAAAGGATGGGCAAAAGCGTGGATTCTCTACAAAGAGACCTAGGAGGGATCAGGACGGGACGGGCTTCAACAAGTTTGGTAGAAAACATTAATGTGGAATACTACGGTACCCAAACTCCCCTTAGTCAATTGTCGTCTATATCTGTGCCCGAAGCCAGAACAATTGTTATTCAACCTTGGGACAAGGAAGCACTAGAGGAAATAGAGAAAGGAATACTAAAATCAGACCTTGGCATAACCCCAAATTCAGACGGAAGCATAATAAGAATTAACGTTCCCGAATTAACCGAAGAAAGAAGAAGAGAGATGGTAAAAATAGTCAGCAACATGGTAGAAGAAGGACACGTAGCTATAAGAAACATCCGGAGAGACAGCCTAGAAAGAATAAGGACACTCGATAAGGAAAAAGAAATATCACAAGACGATGGCAGGAGAGCCCAACAAGAGCTTCAAAATGTTACTGACTCCTTCATTACTGAAATGGATTCCATCAAATCTCAAAAAGAAAAAGAGGTGATGGAGGTCTGACCCATTGTGCTATGGGTAAAAATAAAGGTCTACGCCATGTAGCTATCATAATGGACGGAAACGGCAGATGGGCTACTTCCAAGGGTTTGACCAGAAGTACTGGCCACGAAAAAGGCACTTTAAACATTCAAAATGTACTTCGGGCGTTTTCGGATCGTGGAGTATTATTTGTCACTTTGTACGCATTCTCCACTGAAAACTGGAATAGGCCCCGGAATGAAGTGGACAATCTAATGAGTCTCACAGTATCTTCAATATCAGAACAATTGGAAGAACTTCATTCGGAAGGAATAAAAATAACTCACCTTGGCGAAAAATCCTCCTTGCCAGAGGAGGTAAGGGTGGCTATAGAAGAATGTGAAACCTTGACTTCTTCTAACAAAAAGTTAGTCCTAAATATTGCCTTCAACTATGGCGGCAGAAAAGAAATTGTAACCGCGGTAAAGCAGTTGATTAGAGAACATATATGTCCAGAAGATCTCACAGAAGAGGATATATCATCAAGACTGTACACAAAGGAAATCCCTGATCCAGATATGATAATAAGAACGGCTGGAGAAATGAGATTAAGTAATTTCCTGATATGGCAATCTGCTTACTCTGAATACTATTCTACAAAGACATTGTGGCCTGACTTTGGCGAATCTGATGTTGTAGAGGCCTTGGAGGAGTATTCAAAAAGAACCCGTAAATTTGGAGAGCTATAAATCTCGGTGGAAATTATGTCGAAGCCAAGTTTCTGGAAAATTTAACGTGAAACGCAGATTAATAAGTGCCAGCATAGCATTACCGCTAGTACTTTCAGGAATATATTTAGGGGGCATATGGTTTTCCTTCATAATAATTTTTGGGGCTGTAGTCTCGGCACATGAATTAGCCAAAATGACCGGCAATAACAATAACGGTAAAACCGCATTGTTATCTGCCATGATTTCAGGAGTACTAGTAGGTTCTGTATATATATACAGCAGTCATTTGCTTCAAAACAACCCGGGTAGCTGGGAACTACAACTATCCATTTTATCTTACTTTCTATTAACGTTAGTTCTAGTGTCCATACTTACACTCTTAATACTTGACAAAGCTAGAAAACTCAACAGCTTCTTTTGTGTATTGTCAGCGGTCGGATATACCGGAGGTTTACTTTCCTTTTCCATTCTTGTGCGAAATGGAGACAATGGGTTGGGGTGGATTGTGCTCCTGTCGTTGATTGTCTGGGCTAATGATACTGGTTCTTATTTAACTGGAAAGAGCATAGGTAAGACTCCCTTTTTCCCTTCTATTAGTCCCAATAAAACCAGGGAAGGAGCCATTGGGGGTTGTCTGCTAGGAATGATTTTCGCGATAGTCGTAGGCATATATCTTTCTGATGGTGAACTCACAGAATTGGGTTTATTTAAATTAGTATTAATGGCTATTATATTTGTGTCATTGGCCCAAATAGGGGACTTGTTTGAGTCAGCACTGAAAAGGAGGGCAGACATAAAAGATTCTGGCTCAATAATGCCAGGACACGGAGGTGCATTAGACAGGCTAGACTCAATTGTATTAGCTTTTCCTGTCCTGTACTATTTTACTCAATGAACGGTGATCAAAAACGGCTATCTATCTTAGGCTCAACAGGTTCAGTGGGCACTCAAACACTGGAAGTCGTCCGCAGCTATCCAAAGCATTTCAAAGTGGTTTGCCTTGGAGCCAATAGGAATACCGCTGCTCTCAAAAAACAAATCCTCGAATTTTCACCTAAAGCAGTTTCTTGTGAACACTTAGAAGATATAAATCATGACATCAATTTTCCGCAAACCATGATGTCATTGGGACAAATAGCCGTTCATGAAGAAATTGATACCGTTGTTGTGGCAACCTCTGGAAACGTAGCGCTACTTCCCACCTTTGAAGCCATAAAAAATGGTAAAGACATCGCTATAGCAAACAAAGAGACAATAATCATGGCAGGAGAACAACTAACCTCTCTTGCCAAATCAAACTCAGTTAATTTAATGCCAGTAGACAGTGAGCCGAGTGCAATATGGCAATGTTTAAGAGGTGAAAAGGAAGACATAGCTAAATTGATCATTACCGCTTCAGGAGGACCATTTAAAAATATTCCTCTTCGCTCTCTACAAAATGTCACCCCAACTGACGCTTTAAAACATCCTACTTGGGAAATGGGTACGAAAATTAGTGTGGATTCAGCAACTATGATGAATAAAGCTTTTGAAGTGATCGAAGCAAGATGGTTGTTCAATGTTCCTTGGGATAATATCGAGGTCATAGTTCATCCTGAAAGCATCATTCACTCTATGGTGGAATTTTCTGACGGTTCAACCAAGGCGCAATTAAGTTATCCAGACATGAGGATACCTATACAGCATGCTTTATTTTTCCCGCAACGAGGTCAAATCTCTCCCGTTGAATCCTTTAACCCGCAAAAAACCAAATCTCTTAATTTTGAATCCCTAGATAAAGAGAGATATCCATGTTTCGATATGGCGGTGAATTTCGCAAAGAAGGGAGGAACTTGGCCTTCTGCTCTAACCGGAGCTGATGAGGCAGCTGTCTCAGCTTTTCTAAACCATAAAATTAAATTCACAGAGATTCAAACAATTATCCAAGAAGCTATCAAGGACCATAATTCAGTGGTGTCACCAAATACCTCCGATATGCTGAAAGCCTCAGACTGGGGACATAAACAAGTGTCTGATCTCGCCTCAGGAAACTAACCCATATGCCCAGTTGGTTGTTAGTCATTCCTGTTTTATCTCTACTGGTATTCATACATGAACTAGGTCATTTTTTAACCGCAAAAAAATTTGGGATAAAGGTTACAGAATTCGGCTTTGGGTTTCCACCTAGGATATGGAGTATAACAATTGGCGAAACTAGGTACTCCATAAACCTAATTCCTCTTGGGGGATTCGTGAAAATGGTCGGCGAAGAAGATCCGACCGAACCCAGAAGTTTCGCCAGACAATCAATACTAAAACGATCAATCGTTTTGGTGGCAGGTTCTTTAATGAACTTAATACTGCCCATATTTATTTTTACAATTATCCTAGCTCTTCCTCATGACACTTTGGTTGGTACTGTAACCATAGGTGGAGTTGCCCCTAATTCACCTGCTGAAAAATCTGGCCTACGCCAGGGAGACGCGATATTAGAAGTAAACTCTTTGAAAATTTCCAACCACATGGACCTAGTAAAGGAAATCAGCACTCTTAAAGGCACCGAAGTAGAGTTCCTTGTGCGCAAAGGGGGGTCAAATTTAGGAATCCTAGGCTCACCGGAATTCACTAGTTCAGAGTATGTTTACATCACTCCTAGAAAAAATCCCCCATCATTAAAAGTAGTCAATGAAGTTTCTATACCGGATCAAGAAATTGAACTACGACAGGCTCAAAGATATAATCCCTCATTGAAAATCGGTGACACCCTACAGCAAGGGTCACTTGGGGTCTTAATAGGGACATCAAACGGGAAAATTATTAAAGACCGACTTCCCTTGCACCAGTCCATTCCAACATCATTTAGTAAAATGGGAGAAGTAATTTCCTTTTCAGCACAAGGTATTGGGAGTTTATTTAGTAAAGGTGAAAATCCGGGACTGACCGGACCGATCGGAATCGCTCAAGTGACTGGAGAAGTAGCGAAAGTTGGAATTGCACCAATTTTTGAATTAACTGCATTGATTAGTATTAGCTTAGGAGTTGTCAATTTATTACCAATTCCAGCTTTGGACGGGGGCAGATTAATGTTTGTATTACTTGAAGGAATTCGAGGTGGCAGGAGAATTTCGCCACAAAAAGAAGGCTTTATTCACCTAGCCGGATTTATGTTATTAATTGGTCTGGTTGTTTTGATGAGCTATTTCGACATTATGAGAATATTAAATGGTGATAGTTTTTTTAGATAATTGTAATACGTGACAAAAGCTAGGTATTTCAAATGCGAAGAATAACAAAACCTGTATTTGTAGGACCCGTTAAAGTCGGCGGAGACGCACAGATATCAGTTCAATCAATGACCAAAACTGATACCAGAGATATAAAGGCCACCATAAATGAAATTAAAGCCTTAGAAGAGGTCGGATGTGAAATAGTTCGGTGTGCCGTACCTGACATGGAAGCTGCCATCGCCTTAAAAAACATCAGATCAAGTATAAAAATACCCTTAGTCGCTGACATTCATTTTCATCACGAATTAGCCATACAGTCACTAAAAAGTGGAATCGATTGCCTAAGGCTTAACCCTGGAAACATAAGAGACGAAGAAAAAGTAAAAGACGTCGTAAAGTTGGCCAAAGAAATGAGTGTTCCAATCAGAATAGGGGTTAATTTTGGAAGCCTACCTCCGGTAGGAGCTATCGGTAAAACTCGAGGGCTGAACAGACATGATGACGGTGTTAATTTACTCACAAAAGGCAATCCTTCGACGTCCGACTACACAGTAGTGGACCATATGGTTGCCACTGGTCTCTGGGAAATTGACCTGCTTGAAAATTTGGATTTTGACCTTATCAAAATATCATTAAAGGCTTTCGATATTGACACAACTGTAGAATCCTACAGAAGAATGTCCAAGCTTATCCCTTATCCTTTCCACTTGGGGATAACGGAAGCTGGCACTTCAAAATCTGGAAGCATTCGCAGCGCAATCGGTCTAGGTATTTTGCTATATGAAGGAATAGGAGACACAATACGCGTCAGCCTGAGTGATGATTCAACAGAAGAAGTCATTTCTGGTTTAGAAATTTTAAAATCTCTGGAGTTGCGTAAAGAAGGGGCGGTCCTTGTAGCTTGTCCAAGTTGCGGAAGAGCAGATGTAGATGTAAGGGATTTGGCAAATAAGGTCGATCTCCTATTGAAAGATACTAAAACCCATCTCAAAGTAGCAGTAATGGGGTGTGAAGTGAACGGTCCTGGGGAAGCAAAAGATGCTGACATTGGTATTGCTGCTGGGGTTGGCAAAGCTATAATTTTCCGACGTGGAAAAAAATCTAAGGTTGTAGAGGAAGCAAAAATGCTCGAGGAATTAATGTTAGAAATTAGACAGGTGGAAAAAGAGATGTCTAACTTAGAAAAAGACCCTGTCACCTAAACTCTCAAAGGCATTCATGTAATGAAGTTATCTAAATTATTTGTTCGAACACTCCGGGACGGACCAAGCGATTCTGAATTAATCAGCCACAAGCTACTCATACAAGCTGGAATGGTCCACCAAGTGTCTTCTGGAGTTTATAGCTATCTGCCATTGGCCTGGCGATCTTTACGAAAAATAGAACAGATAATCAGAGAGGAAATGGATTCGGCCGGAGCACAAGAAGTGAAATTAGGGCTTTTGCAACCCAGAGAAATTTGGCAAAGGTCAGGAAGAGATGAAATCTATGGGCCGGATATGTTCCGGCTGCAAGACCGTCGGGAGAGGCAATTAGCTCTACCACCTACCAATGAAGAGCTAATGACTGAAACAGTGAAAAGTTTCGTACAAAGCTATAGAGACCTTCCTTTTAACTTATATCATATTCAAACCAAATTTAGAGATGAACCAAGACCGAGAGGCGGCCTTATACGAGTTCGAGAATTTGACATGATGGATGCATACAGTTTTGACCAAGATGATGCAGGCCTAGATACCAGCTATGAATTAATGATCAATGCATACATCAAAATTTTCCAGAGATGCGGTATTGAAACCGTAATAGTGGAAGCAGATAGTGGTGCGATTGGTGGAAAAGATTCCAAAGAATTCATCCTACTTTCAGAGTCAGGTGAGGACACCGTCGTACTATGTGGGAAATGTGATTACGCAGCGAATGGAGAAAAATCAGAATTTACGAAACCGTCGCTACCAATTGAAAAACTAGACAATCAAAATGAAATTCATACCCCAAATGTGAAAACTATAGAGGAATTGTGTGACTTTTTATCTATCGCTTCAACAAAAACTCTCAAATCTGTCTTTTACAAAACAGATGACGAATTTGTTATAGCTGTAATCCGAGGTGATTTGGAGATTAATGAAGTAAAACTAAGAAATATATTAGGTGGTAGCGACATAAGATTAGCTACTGGAGAAGAAGTTACCCGACAAGGTTTAATATCAGGTTCTGCATCTCCCGTGGGATTAACTGAAATGAAAATAGTGATGGACGATTCAGTTAATTTGGGAAATAATTTTGTGGCTGGGGCGAACAAGGAAGGATTTCATTTAACCGGGGTTAATCACCCGAGAGATTTCAAAGCACAAATACAAGCGGATATCGCATTGGCTGAAGATGGTTTTCAATGCCCTCAATGTACAGGAATACTGCAAACCACTCGTGGAATTGAAATTGGACACGTTTTTAAATTAGGTACACGGTATTCAGAGTCTATGGAAGCCAATTACCCGGATCCAGACGGCAATATGCAACCTATTGTAATGGGATGTTATGGGATAGGGGTCGGTAGAATCCTTGCTGGAGCTATTGAACAACATTCTGATGATAACGGAATCATATTCCCAAAAACAATTGCACCCTACGAAGTGATATTAGTCTCCCTCAACACAGACAATTCACAGGTAATGAACTCCTCCGAAGAAATGTATCTATCAATGCTTAAAGAAGGAATTGATGTACTGTGGGATGACCGGTCAGAATCTGCAGGGATCAAGTTTAATGATGCCGACCTCCTCGGAATGCCATTGAGAATAGTAATGAGCAAAAGGAACATCGAAAACGGCGTAGTCGAAATAAAAATAAGGGATGAGAAGGAGGGATACACAATTCCCATAGGAGAATGTATTGAGCAAGTGAGCAGACTCCTAGAAAAGTAACAGAGGTAGAAAAATGCATTGGCCAAACAACATATCCTGCCCAATCGTAATCAGCTTTGACCTCGACGGTGTTACCGGTACGATCAACAGAAATCCAGCCTCTAAAAATTTACCGACCCTTATGTCTATGAGAGAATATGGCCCTTCCGTCGCTACTCCAAGAATTTTAGATCTATTGGATTTGCACAATATAAAATCTTCTTTTTATATACCCGGGTTCATAGCTGAGACCCACCCTGACTTGATATCGGATATACATAAAAGGGGTCATGAAATAGGCAATCATGGATATATGCATGAACCTCCCGCAACTCTAACCGCTTCAGAAGAAGAAGATGTACTTTTGCAAGGGTCAAAGATTATTAAAGACATAACGGGGGAAAATCCTGTTGGCTATCGATCTCCTAGTTGGGAATTAAGCTCGGATTCATTGAACATACTCAAAAGAAACGGGTTTTTGTATGACTCAAGCATGATGGGCAACGATATTCCTTACAGGATACATACTAGCCATGACCCTATAATTGAAATCCCGATACACTGGGAATTGGACGACCACCCCTTTTTCAACTACATTCCTTTTCTCGGCCAAACAAATGTAATGGCGAGTCCAGAACATGTGTATTCTGTCTGGGCATCATCCTTTGAAGGTTTATATAAATACAAAAGAACCTTTGTTTTAACCATGCATCCATGGATCATCGGACGCCCAGGAAGACTAAACATGCTAGACAAACTGATTACACTAATGAAAAGCTATCAGGGAACTTCTTTTATGACTTGCAAAGAATTGGCTCTTATAAAAGAACATGAGTATATGTAGGCAAGTTTGAAGATTAGATATCCCTGATGATAACATTCGCAGGTTTAAATCCGTCAGTAAATTGCCATAAATACATTTCGCCATTCTGACTAGGAGGAATCGAAACGTCATGACACTACCAAATCGAATGAAGTTCGGGATTTTTCTAGCCCCATTCCATTGGCTAGGAGATAATCCAACGCTTGCATTAGAGAGGGATTTGGAATTAATACAATGGCTAGACTACTTGGGATACGATGAAGCTTGGGTCGGTGAACATCACAGCGCTGGTTGGGAAACGATATCCTCTCCTGAAGTTTTTATAGGGATTGCTGCGGAAAGGACCAAACACATCAAATTAGGAACAGGAGTTGCTAGTTTGCCGTACCATCATCCTTTGATGCTCACAAACAGGATGGTTCTCCTAGACCACCTCACAAGAGGTAGAGTAATGTTGGGGGTAGGACCAGGTGCTCTTGTATCAGATGCGTATTCATTGGGCATAGAACCGTCCTTGCAGCGACCCCGCATGGATGAGGCTATTGGCATAATAAAAAGACTTCTTACAGAAACAACCCCTATAACCTATGAATCGGACTGGTTTACATTAAGGGAAGCCTTAATCCACCTGAGACCTTACACACAACCACATTTTCCTATTGCAGTGGCTGCAGCCCAATCCCCTTCGGGAATGGTGGCTGCCGGAAAACATGGCTTGGGAGTGCTCTCAGTCAGCGTAGTTAGAGGTGGAAGTATCGCCTCCAATTTGGGAGACTTTTGGAAAATTGCTGAAGATACGGCAGAAGAGCACAGGCAAACTGTAAACAGAAACGAATGGCGAATAGTTCTGCACGTTCATTTGGCAGACACTAAAAAAGAAGCCATAGAACAAGCAAGAGAAAAATCAGCGGCCTACCAATACGATTATTTTCACCAAACGATGGGTACGCCATTTGATTATCAAGGCCCCAAAGAAAAAATAATTGATTACATGGTTGATAACGGTGCCTGGTGTGTTGGGACACCAGACGACCTCATAGCTAAAATCAAGGAACTGGGAGAACAAAGTGGTGGATTTGGCGGTTTCATGATCCAGGCCACCGAATGGGGAACCCGGGAACAAGTAATGCATAGCTACGAATTGATAGCAAGATATGTGATGCCTCACTTCCAAGGATCACTTGATAACCTTGTAACCTCCCAAAAATGGTCAGAAGACAATAGAGATAACTTACAAGCACTCAAAACAGTTTCCTTAAGCAAGGCAACTGAAAGTTATAAAAATAAAATTTAAACCTAGGAGAACCATCATGACAAAAATGACCGGAGGCGAAGCCCTCGCAAAATCTCTATACAGAGAAGGAGTACGAGTAATTTTTGGCTTACCCGGTGTGCAGCTTTACCATCTACTAGATGGGTTGGCGAAAGAACCTGGAATACGCTTTATTAACACCAGACATGAGCAAGCAACCACTTATATGGCGGACGGTTACTCGAGAGCTGGGGGCGGAATTGGGACTGCACTAGTAGTTCCTGGTCCTGGACTTCAAAATGCCAGTGCTGGTATTGGTACGGCATACTCAGCATCTTCCCCTATTTTAGTGGTCTCAGGTCAAATTGAGAGAGATCACATTGATCTGGAAAGAGGAATGCTCCATGAAATTAAAGGACAGATCGACACCATAAAACCCATCACGAAACATCAAAAGCTCATATTAGACCCAACGGAAATCCCAGAAGCGGTGCACCACGCTTTTGAACAACTTAAAACGGGAAGGCCAAGGCCAGTCGAAATAGAAATTCCGCCTGAAACACTCTCAGATACGGCTGATATTGAACTTTTGGAAGCGGGAAAATATGAGAGGCCAGCAGCTAACAAAGAAAGCATAGCTCGTGGGGTAGATTTGATTGCAAATGCAAAAAATCCACTAATATGGGCAGGCGGGGGAGTTATTTCAGGCGAGGCGTCTGCAGAATTAACCTCGTTGGCAGAGTTTCTACAGGCTCCAGTTATAACCACAGCAGAAGGCAGAGGTGCCATCTCTGATAGAAGTCATTTGTCTATCGGCAGCTTCCGATTCAAAAATGACACATTTTTTGAAAACAAAATCCAGAATTATGATCTAGTGGTAGCTGTGGGGACAAGGTTATTGAACAATCAACAATTAACGGGCCAAAAAGTCCTACAAATTGACATAGACGACGAAGAAATTGGCCGAAATTATGAGAACACTGAAGGCATAAATGGCGACGCCAAAAAAAGTATCACAGAAATATTGAATGGCTTGAAGAGCGTAATGTCTCCAAGAGAAAATCGTGAGGAGGAATTGACCGCACTAAAGGCCGAAAGGTTCAACCCGGATACTGTGATAGAGCCACAAGAATCTTATACCAAGGCCATTAGAGGGGCGATCCCTGACGACGGAATATTTATATCCGGCATGACCCAAATAGGGTACTACAGTAGAAACAAATACGAAGTCTATGAACCTAGAACCTACATCACCTCATCCTACTACGGAAATCTAGGTTATGCCTATCCGACCGCCCTAGGAGCAAAAGTAGCCCAGCCGGAAAAGGCTGTTGTGGCCGTTTGCGGTGATGGCGGATTCATGTTTAATGTACAAGAATTAGCCACAGCGGCGAAACATAACATTAACGTAGTGGCAGTGGTCTTCAACGACAATGCTTACGGCAATGTAATGAGAGACCAAGTTAACATGTTTGAAGGTAGAGAATATGGAGCAGAGGTTCACAATCCTGACTTTATGAAACTTGCCGAAGCTTTTGGAGTGAGAGGCGTCAGAGTAGAAGGTGGAGCCTCTGAATTAGCAAAGGCCGTGAAAGAATCTCTCAACATAGCAGCTCCAACACTAATTGAAGTACCCGTCGGTCCAATGCCAAATCCTTTTAGGGATTACTAAGAATGAAACATCAGTCGGGTCTCATAGGCTTGAGCCCCGACTTTTAGCAACATTCAAACCAAAGAAAAAGGTATAGACAGCTCGCCACATATGTCCTTGAACCAATCTATTACCTCATGATGTAGAGGTATCCCATTCTCAGATCTTTCAATATTTGCTTCATGTTCTGGCTGACCTGGATACATGACTCGATCATGTCCAGGGGCAGGCCGGGAAGAATTTAGCATATTGATCCATTCATCCATGGTTGTCTTAAACTCTTTTGTATCCATAAAAGCTTCAATGTTGTATGCTGCCACGTAATGACCGAAATTTGGTCTCCCAGGGTTCATCCCATAACCCCCTCCTGTCAAAATACCTCCCAATATATCTACGAGACACATCATGCCATATCCTTTATGAGACCCTACTTCTCGTGTGCCCCCTAGAGGCAGCAAATAAGACGAAGCAGAACCTTCATATCCAGGGACAGGAGGCTCTACCTCCTCCATAATCGGTCTACCTTCATGATCTGCAACCCATCCCCCTAATAATTGTGTTCCGTTCCTCCTTGCCAACCCTAGTTTGTTGGCCGCCACAGCACTCATAGCTGCGTCAAATACAAATGGAGCCTCTTTTTCAGCCGGAGCCGCAATTGCTATCGGGTTTGTACCTAAAACAGGTTCAGCTCCGAAAGTTGGCAAAACACTAGGCGGGCATGATGTCATACACATTCCTATCATATCGTTCTCAACCGCTTTCAAGGCATGATATGAGGCCATTCCAAGGTGTCTTGAATTATGTATCGTAACAACACCCATCCCCACATCCTTAGCCTTTTCTATAGCGATATCCATTGCCTTTGGGGTGACTATTATTCCTAAACCACCGTCGCCATCAATGTTTGCCGTTGAAGGGGTCTCTCTAGTTATATTCCAGTTGGGATGAGGGTTAAGTTCTCCGCTTGCATACCCAGTCACATAAGATCGCAGCATATTAGATACACCGTGTGTATCGACTCCTCTCATATCAGCTTTTACCAAAACATCAGCGCCGAGTCTCGCATCAGAATCACTAAGTCCCATTTTCGAGAATACTGATTCCACTGTATTTCTGAGATTTTCCTCGCTCACTCTTACTTGATCTTCTGGCTGTACCTTGAACTGCTCTAACAACTTGATCCCCCTTCTCGGCTTTCTGTTTTGGTAGAGAATTCTACGTTTTGCAGGTAAAAACAGCAATGTATTAACTCGGTCTCATCAATATGTTTTGTAATAACATAAAAGTTAGCCAATACTTTCTTATGAAATTAGGCTATACTTACCCACTGCGTGAAATAGCCTAATTAATCTCTAATTTAATCTCAAAACATAGCTATCATAGGAAACTTTCAGAGTTTTGACTTTAACAAAGGCATTGCCTAGCAAGACCTCATTGTGGATATTGATCCCATCCCTGCTGGCTGCCGCCTTATGTATTACCCCATTGGTCTACTTAATCATCCGTGTGTCAGGTGCGGATTCCGACATATGGGAATGGCTAATCAGAACAAGAACTTTGATGGTTTTTGCAAGATCAATTCTGTTGGCGATAAGCGTCACTTTATTATCACTCATAATCGCAGTACCAATTACATGGTTTACCACCCGTACAAATATGCCGTACCGAAAACTATGGTCAGTGCTAACTTTTTTACCTTTGGTCATACCGAGCTACGTAGGAGCTTACATAGTACTTTCATTTGTCGGAAAAGGGGGGCTGCTATATGACATTCTGAACCCACTACTAGGAGTAGATGGAATCCCAACCATGTATGGATTTTATGGAAGTCTCCTGACTCTGTCTTTCCTTAGTTATCCATACATTATTCTCACAATTAGATCTAATATCTCAAGCGTGGACGTTTCAGGTGAAGAAACGGCCATGTTAATGGGGCTGAATAAATTTCAGACTTTCATAAAAGTAACGATACCATCCATAAAATCAGCTATATATTCAGGATCACTTCTTGTCGCTCTTTACACTTTAAGTGATTTTGGCGCTGTATCTTTACTTCGCTATAAAACCTTCACATGGTCAATATTCAATCAATACGAAGCGGGATTTGATAGGAACACGGCTGCTCTACTTTCACTCGCATTATTTGTACTAGCAACACTGTTCATGGCTTTTGAGACATTCCTTAGGGGAAACAAAAAATATTACAAAAATTCTAGTGCTGCCTCCAGAAGACTACCCATAATAGATATCGGTGTCTGGAAATGGCCAGCTGCAGGTTTCTGTGCCTTAGTATCTCTCATATCCGTGGTGATACCATTATTGGTGCTCCTTTATTGGTTAGTAAGGGGCCTATATTTTGGGGAAGACGCGACAACATTAACCGCTGAATCCAATCACATATTAGCGTTTAATTCAATCACTCTTTCTACACTGACAGCAGTACTTGTTGTAGTTTTAGCTTTGCCTGTGGCGTATCTATCCGTCAGGCGTCCCGGCGCTCTAACAAATATCATAGAAAAAATGTGCTTCACAGGATACGCATTGCCAAGTATTGCCGTTTCACTATCACTAGTATTCTTTGGAGCAAAAATTGGACCCCCGCTATACCAATCATTATTGCTTTTAGTAATTGCTTGCGCCGTTCTATACATGCCTACTGGACTGGGAGCAATCAGGTCCTCAATAACTCAAATAAGTCCACGATATGAAGAATCATCTATGACTTTAGGAAAAAGCAAAATCAAGTCTGCAATATTGACTAACTTACCACTTATGAAATCTGGAATGATTATGGCGGCTGCAACTGTTTTCTTAATAACCATGAAAGAATTACCAGCCGTGCTTTTATTAGCTCCACTAGACTTCCACACTCTGACAACTGCGATTTGGTCATTCACCTCGGAAGCCTTTTTTGCCAGAGCGGCTATCCCGTCCATTTTGTTAATTTTCCTTTCATCCATACCACTTACAATGATAGTTCTGAAAAACAATATTTTTAATAGTTTCGGGAGTGAATGAACTCTTGCTAAATTCGATTTTACAATGTGCCGATCTGGATATAAGTTTTGGAAATCATCAGGTCCTTAACAACTTGCAAATGGATTTATATCCAGGGGAAATTCTTTCAATCCTAGGTCCGAGCGGCTGCGGCAAAACCACCTTGCTACGTATAATTGCGGGACTGGAAACCCCATCTCGTGGCACAATTTACCTTAAAAATCAAAAAATTTTCGGACGATCTACCAATCTAGAAGCCTCTAAACGAAATATAGGAATGATCTTTCAAGATTATGCATTGTTCCCCCATCTTTCTGTTGAAAAAAACATCCTGTTCGGTATATCCCATCTTAATCATAAAATCCAAGTTGAAAATTTAGAGAGAGTTCAAAAACTCACCCGCTTGGGAGGATTATTAAAAAGATATCCCCATGAACTATCTGGGGGGCAGCAGCAACGGGTCGCAATCGCAAGAACTTTAGCAACAAGCCCGAACATACTTCTGATGGATGAACCGTTTTCCAATTTGGACGCCTCTTTAAGACTCACCGTCAGAATGGAAATAGAAGGGATCCTAAGAGAAAGTAACACTGCAACCATATTTGTCACCCATGACAGAGAAGAAGCCTTTTCCATAGCAGACAGAGTTGCCGTAATGACGAGTGGTTCGATAAAGCAAATAGGCCGCCCAGACCAAATTTACTTTTGGCCTAACAGCAAAGAAACTGCATTGATGAGTGGAAGTTGTAACTTTGTTGACGGAATAATTTCAGGTGACCACGTTAAAACCAGCATAGGGATACTACCTTTACGAATAACTAAAGAATATTCAGACAATGAAAAAGTACAAGTAGCAATTAGGCACACTGATCTTTCCATGGAACCAACACCATCAGGTGAAAACACTGTCATCAAGAAGGATTTTAGAGGAGACGAAACGATATTCTGGGTGGAAACTGCTGAGAAAGAGTTGATACAGTGCAAACATAAAATCCACACGACCTTGTTCCCTGGTTTAAAGGTAAACCTATCACCGGTTCAGTACACAAAATTCAATGTGTTTTCTGTGGAGGACAAATAGCATATCCTGTTCAAACAAAAGTCTTTAAAAGCTATGAGGGGATATACAGTTACAATAGGAATTGGCTAGATTTTCTGATACTAAGTATCTTTATTGTCTCTTATATGGATATTCTTTCCGGTATAAAATGACCTTAAATTCGACTAGAGGTGGATCCACAGAAAACCATGACAGACAAATATGAAACCGTTATTGGGTTAGAAGTCCATTCTCAATTGCTAACAACAAGTAAAATGTTCTGTCCATGTGGTTCAGACTATCAGGACTCAGAACCGAACACTCAGGTCTGCCCTGTCTGCATGGGTATGCCAGGAGTCTTGCCGGTTGTAAACAAAAAAGCAGTTGATTTAGTCATAAAAACCGGTTTGGCCTTAAATTGTTACATATCGCCGGAAACTAAATTCGACCGAAAAAATTACCCCTATCCAGATCTAATGAAAGGTTATCAAATATCACAGTTCGATATCCCTATAGCTTTGAATGGAAATCTCGCTATAAAAGTGGAAGATGCCAATGAAAAACAGGTTGGCATAACTAGAGTTCATTTGGAAGAAGATGTAGCCAAATTAATCCATCGTAAAGAACCATATGGAGATTCATACAGCCTGCTTGATATGAATAGGGCAGGGGTACCGCTAATGGAAATTGTAAGCGAACCTGACATGAGCAGCCCTGAAGAAGCAAACGAGTATCTGACTAATCTTCATTCGATAATTAGATTTGTTGAGACTAGCACTGCAAATATGGAAGAGGGAAGTTTTAGGTGTGACGCTAACATCAGCATACGGCCTGTTGGCTCAAAGGAACTTGGAGCCAAGGTGGAAATAAAAAACGTTAACAGCTTTAGATCTGTATTCCGAGCACTAAAACATGAAGAGACCCGACAACGACAATTGTTAGAATCAGGTCAAAATATTGAGCAAGAAACTCGCGGATGGTCAGACGAACGAGGAACGACCCTAAGCCAGCGTACTAAAGAATACGCTGCCGACTATAGGTATTTTCCTGAACCTGACATACCACCAATTCTAATTTCCCGTGATTGGGTAAAAAAAATCCAATCCCAAATTCCCGAGCTACCTTCAGTTAAAAAACAGCGCTATATTGAAGTTCTGGGACTATCGGAGTATGACGCGTCGGTTATGATTAGCGACAAAGAGGCAACAGTACTATTTGAAAGCTGTTTACCTTTTCTCTCCAAATCCATGAAACCCAAAAATGCTGCTAAAACAGTGGCAAACTGGATAAATGTCGATTTGAACCGAATGAAAAACGAGCATAAATCCACCTGGGACGACATAAAAATTGAACCAGCAAACCTAGCCAAGTTAGTCCTACTGGTAGACGATAGAAAGATAAGTAACTCAATGGCTAAAACAGTTTTTGACGAAATGTTTGTTAACGGAGGAGACCCAACCAAAATATCTGAAGACAAAGGATTGTCCCAAATAAACGATACCGCATCCATTCAAAATCTAGTCTCGGAAATTCTCCAGGAAAACCCATCCGCCGTAGATGATTATTTGAATGGCAAGGATTCCGCCGTAAGATTTCTCGTCGGACAGGTTATGAAAAAAACTAAAGGTCAAGCTAACCCTCAAGTGGCCTCGAATATGGTAGCTGCTGAGCTTAACAAGAGAAGAGAATAGTAACTAAAGAGATTAACCAAAATTCTCCAATGACAACAAACGAAAATAAACAGCCAAATAGCCCAAATATTGTCGCCATAGGCGGCGGAACAGGGCTATCAGTCCTGCTAAGAGGTCTTAAAGAGCATACCAAACGGATAACAGCAATAATTGGAGTTGCGGATGACGGGGGTAGCTCTGGACGTCTGCGTAGAGAAATGGGAATTATTCCGCCAGGTGATTTTAGAAACTGCATAGTAGCGTTATCTGACGAAAACTCCATACTTAAAGAATTATTTCAATACAGGTTTCCTGAAGGATCGGAGTTACAGGGGCACAGTTTTGGTAATCTTTTTATAGCAGCAATGACGGATGTAACCGATAGTTTCGAAGATGCATTGGCGGAGTCAAGTAAGATTTTGTCTGTCAAGGGAAAGGTGCTTCCTGCAACTAATGAAAACATAAGCCTATCTGTGCTTTTGAAAGATGGCAAATTGATAACCGGAGAATCCAAAGTCAAAGAGAGCCTATCGGAAATAGAGGAACTAATGATAAATCCTCCTAATGCCGAAGCTTCCCCAGCTGCCATCCATGCAATAAATGATGCAGATTTAATAGTAATTGGACCTGGAAGTCTGTATACAAGCATACTCCCAAACCTAATGGTTCCAAGTATCGTTGATGCTATTACTCAATCAAAGGCCATAAAGTATTACATCTGTAATGTTGCCACTGAAATTGGTGAGACTCAAAATTTTACGGTTGGCAAACATATCGAAGTTCTCGAAAACTACCTAGGCTCAGGAGTTCTCGATGTGATAATAGCAAACGACAACATAGGTGATATCGGAGACCAATACCTGGGAGAGTCAGTGAAACTGGATATCAGCCCTATCAAACACGTGTTAGCAACTACAGATTTACTAGACCAATCACATAAAGTCAGACACGACTCCTATAAATTGGCCGATTTCATAATAAAAAATTACCAAAGTTGATACCCTAAGGATCTAGTTAGAGGTATAATTATCAGATGGATACCACAATAAATATAGTAATGATATTCATATCGTTGCTCTTGATCGCCGTTATACTGATGCAAGTAAAAGGTCAGGGTACGGCTTTGTTTGGAGCAGCTGAGTCTTCTTTTAGAACAAGAAGAGGGATTGAATTGGCTTTGTTCAGATTCACTATAGCCTTGGTTGCGATATTTATAGTCGTATCGATCATAAGTGCTAGTAGCTGGTTCGATTAGTAACACAATCCGACATTCTATTCCAGCTTCCAACGTGCCCCTGCAGACGTATCTTCTATTGAAACTCCCAACTCAACAAGCCTATCTCTTATTTGATCAGACAACTCAAATTGTTTTTTGTTTCTAAGTCCTTCACGAACTTCCAATAACAAATCCAGATATGGTGCGATATCCCCATCTGACTTCGAATTATCAGTTTCCAGAGTTATGCCCAACACTTTTACCAATTCTAAAAGGAGATCCTGCGCAGAAGCTACATTGAGACCATTTGAGGATTCTCTATTAATATCCCTAGCCAAATCGAAAATAACTGAAAACGCTATAGGCGTATTAAAATCCTCATCCATCGCAGCTTCAAATTTTTCACGATACGAACTCGTTTTGAGAACCTCTCCTTCACCTGAATTAGAGGTTACAGCAGATTTAAGCCTTTCTATCGCCCTTTGTTGACCTTTTACAGATTCACTACTGAAAACCAGTGGGGTTCTATAATGAGAACTAAGAAAAAACATTCGAATAGCATCAGGAGAAAACACCTTCAAGGCCTCACCTATCGAAAAAACATTCCCCAACGATTTACTCATTTTTTCTTCCCCATATCCGAGGGTACCGTTATGCATCCAATATCTAGCAAAAGGTTCTATCCCTGTGTAAGACTCTGATTGTGCAATTTCATTTTCATGATGAGGAAATACCAAATCCTGTCCGCCACCATGAATATCGATCTTGTTATTGAGGTAAGTCAAGGACATTGCTGTACATTCTATATGCCAACCCGGCCGCCCTGGACCCCAAGGACTATCCCAAGCTGGTTCTCTCGGTTTTTGACTTTTCCAAAGAGCAAAATCGGCGGGGTTTTCCTTTGTTTCCTCTATTTCCAATCTGGCCCCTGCCAATAAATCGTCAATATTTCTTCTACTTAATTTCCCGTAATCTTCATCCTGTTTAACCCTAAAATAGACGTCTCCAGATATCTCATAGGCATATCCTTTTCCTATTAGATCCGTTATTACCTGGATTATTGAGTCAATTTCTTCTGTGGCCCTTGGATATTCAGAAGCCTCCAATACATTTAGGCGATCCAGCTCGGAAAGATAGGCTTGAATATTCCTTTCAGCTAATTCTGAAACCTTAATACCTTCATCATGCGCCGCTATGATCATCTTGTCATCTATATCGGTAAAGTTTTGAATGAAAGTAACTTTGTATCCCTTGTATTCAAGATATCTACGGATTACATCGAAAACTACGGCACACATCGCGTGACCCAAATGAGAAGGAGCATACGGCGTTATACCGCATACGTACATGTTTACGGTATTATCTTCAACCACTAATTCTTCTACTGACCTACTCAGCGTGTTATATAGTCTCATCCTAATCTCTGAATCGTTATCACAGCATGACAAGCAATACCCTCTCCTCTCCCTATATAACCAAGCCCATCGGTAGTGGTAGCTTTAATGCTGACGTCTTCTCGAGTTAAATTTACAGCGCGCGCTATTTTTAATTTCATTCGTGGTACAAATTCTGCTAGGCGCGGTTTTTCGGCGACAATTGTAGCATCCACAAACACCGGCTTCCATCCTTTTGCAACTATGAGATCAAAAGCCGTTTTAAGTAATATTTCACTGCTTATTCCCTGATAAGCAAGATCATCAGAAGGAAAATGAACCCCTATATCTCCTATATTCGCAGCTCCTAGAAATCCATCAATTACTGCATGTAATAAAACGTCTCCGTCACTATGTCCCGACAAACCATACTCATATGGAATCTGAACTCCTCCCAATGTCATCGGAGCACCTTTTTTAAGTCGGTGTACGTCTATTCCAATACCAGTTCTATATGAGGTCATTAAGTGTTTCGTCTCTTCAGAATAATTTCTGCAATCTCGATATCCAAAGGAGTAGTCATTTTAATATTTTCGGGATCGCCTTCAAATGTAGATACCTCAACGCCATAAATCTCCGCCACCGAAGCATCATCTGTCACTTCGAAGGTGAGTTTACGATGCAATTCAGAGATAGTTTTATACCTAAAAACTTGAGGTGTCTGAGAAGCATAAAGACTAGATCTATCTACTGTGGACGTAACGACGGAGGCCTCCACCATCTTCACAGTATCATTAATCGGAACCACGGGTATGGCGGCATCTGTATTTTCACATTCGGTGATTGCGCGCCTAATTAAAGCAGATGAAACGCAAGGTCTTGCTCCATCATGAATCATCACAAAATCAGAGGATTTGATTTGCCCCAAGCCGATTTTTACGGAATCTTGTCTTCTGATACCGCCCAAAACCACTTCAACTGACTGATATTCAGGACCGGAGGTAAGATATTTTAATTGTCCAACATTCTCAGTATTTGCTAGCACTATCGTAGTTTCGAATCTACCTACCTCAAGAAAAGCATTCACAGAGTGCAATATTGAGGGTAACCCGGCGATTTCGGTTAGTATTTTATCGATACCGCCCATCCGATCTCCGGACCCTGCACCCAGTATTATTGCTGAAAATCGATTCATAGAATCCTAATTTATTTGCATTTCACTAATTCAAATACCCTGTAATTCAGCAATCATTTTATACTCTCACAGCCATAACCGGCACATCTCAAACAGATGTACAATGTATGACACCGGAACCGCCTCGATAAATTAACTATACAGGCCGCGGGGAAATGAAATGGGATCCAATTATTGGATGTTTGTAGACAATAGCGAAAATTCTGTTATTACGCGTAAAAAAGGGTACAAATTATTTGGAATGAGTTCCAAATATAAAAGACGTGCTCAGAGGATGCATCCTAAAGACCGGGTCATATTTTTTGACAGAAACAGAAAATGTTGGACTGCATCGGCAACAATAACTTCTGACTACTTTGAAGATGAATCCTCCATATGGATACCTTCCGATCAACCTAAGGAATTTAAATTTAGAATAAAGTTAAAGCCTGATTACGTACTTGAGGAAGAACAATATATTGATGGACTTCAGTTAGGTCCAAGCCTTGAGTACGTGAAAAGATGGGCTCCAGAAGATTGGCCACTTGCATTCTGGGACCGCATACACCTCATTCCTAGCAGAGATTTCAAACTAATCGAAGATGAGATGAAAAGAATAAAAAAGAAAAAGAACTGACCCTGACAAACTTTGTGAGACTCTATTCAGTTTCATTTTTGTTTCCATGTTCTTTTTGCTCACGGTAAACCTCAATTATCAAATTTATAAGATCATTATCTAAATCTGGCTTATCTGCAGATAAACAATATTGACTTAAATTATCGATATCAGTGATATTGGGCAGTGTTGAGACCACATTTCTGTTAGTTATTGCAAACCTCAATGCTACGTCGGATATACTCTCTTCCAAGTCCTCAAACAAAAAATCATAGTTAGGGCGCATTTCTATAATATTTCCGAATGTAGGATGATTTTTTTGATCACTAAATTTTGATTGCTCGAACATTAAAGGATCGTAGGATTCTTCCAAAAGTCCAAAGGAATGGACTCTTCTAGCTATCACCGAAATGTTTCTGTCCATTTGAGAAAAACTATCAACTAAATCTTGTTCCAACAAACTAAAAGGAGTATGAAATAAATTCAAATCTCTTTCAAAGGCTAACAAGGTAGCTATTTCTGATGCTTCTGGTCGATCATCTGTCGCGATACCAAAGTTCAGAATCTTACCGGCGTCTACCAGTTTTTCAAGGGCTTCATATAAATCATCATTCTCCACCTCAGCATATGAGGGATAATGAACAAAATACATGTCAAGATAGTCGGTACCAATACGACGCAAAGATTGTTCACAGGCATATACAACATATGCGGGACCAAAATTCTTACCATCCCAATCTACATCTAACTGTGGAGAATAGAAATCGTATCCAAATTTAGTAGCTATAACGATTTCATGCCTCGCAGGTGAAAGAGCTTCCCTCAATAGCTCTTCACCGTAACCTTTTCCATAGGAATCAGCTGTATCAAAAAAATTTATACCCTGTTCAAAAGCTTGCTGGAGTAAATATATGGAAACATCAGTATCTTGTGCACCCCAGCCACTGGTAGCTAGAGTCCACAAAGGAAAGCCAATTACAGAAAGGTCAATGTTATTAACTGAAAAATCGGAGTATCTCATCCGTAAAATAAACCCCTCATCAAATTGAAGTATGAATGTTCTTGGTTAATGATATCTGATAATGAATATCGGATTTATACTTTAAACACATCAATATACAGATATAATATCCAGTAATTTGCATCACTCAGGATACCAAGAATGCAGCACCATCATGAAAAAGTAAGGCTCACAGAACTAGCCTCATGTGCTGGCTGAGCCTCTAAGCTTAGTCCAGATGACCTGATGCAGGTTCTGCAGCAGCTGCCAGAAATGACCCATCCAAACCTGCTGGTGGGAACGAAAACCAGTGACGACGCGGCCGTTTATAAATTAAGTGATGATTTAGCTATAGTTTTAACTGTTGATTTTTTTCCACCTATTGTGGATGACCCATTTATCTTCGGTCAAATAGCAGCAGCTAACTCATTAAGTGACGTCTATGCAATGGGAGCTAAACCGATAGCGGCTCTGAACATAGTAGGGTTTCCTTCAGATTTAAACATGTCCATCTTGGGAGAAATCTTGAAAGGTGGCGCCTCGAAAGCCTTAGAAGCTGGAATCGTTATAGCTGGCGGCCACAGTGTCGTGGATGCCGAACCTAAATACGGTCTCTCGGTGACAGGAATAGTTAATCCAGGAAACCAAACAGCCAACAGTAATTCCAAACCTGGTGACTTGTTGCTATTAACAAAACCGATAGGCACTGGAGTGATAACTACTGCCGGCAAGCAGGAAAAAGTAGATGCCGAAGTGCTGGATAACGCCGTCGAAATTATGGCAACATTAAACAAGTCTGCCTCTGAGGCTATGATTTCAGTCGGAGTAAATGCTTGCTCTGATGTTACTGGATTTGGTCTATTAGGACATCTAAGAGAAATGATGGATGGTAGCCGAACAGGTGCACATATATACAAATCCAAAGTTCCTGTAATCGAAGGTACTGAGTACCTTTTGAACCAAGGAATTGCCCCGGGAGGGACGATGCGAAATTTGGAATCTCTGAATTCCACAGTACTTTGGGGAGAAGAAATCACAGAAAACGACAAAATCCTCTTGTGTGACGCCCAAACCTCAGGTGGACTACTGATTTCAATAAATCCAAATAAGGCAGA
>CEUY01101812.1_pt1 | contig 36270 bp, 35 predicted proteins | sample 361481 | NCBI WGS metagenome assembly CEUY01 (sample SAMEA2622737, study PRJEB7988) | marine metagenome | isolation source: saline water (ENVO:00002010), including | reverse complement strand
TAGTATCCGCAAGGGTGTGTGGGTTCGAATCCCTCCTTCGGCACCAGCCTCTCCAAATCACCTTATGTTTCCTATTAATTAAAATTTTACGATTCCGCTATGGGTTGTTAGAAACACAAAACTGTATCCCCTCAAATTCCACAATTGTGAATTTTGGTTCGAAGATATCTCAGCTTAGTACTTCAAGTACTCACGGCAAATAAGTTGGCAAGGTGATAACTAACATCTGCATTCACAATAAATACTCCCTTTTTTATAGGCAACTAATCACCACTTTTCTTGTAAAATTTTTTCTACCAAAAGAAAACGTGTACTTTTTGTTCGACCAATTCAAACTTTCATCTATCGTAAGTAAATATCATTTCATAGGTAATCCAAGAAATGACATTCTCTCTGGCTTGACAGTTGCTCTGGCTCTTGTGCCTGAAGCGATTGCATTTTCCTTTGTTGCTCATGTAGAACCTTTGGTAGGCTTATACGCGGCCTTTTTTGTGGGATTCATTACGGCAGTTTGTGGTGGCCGCAGCGGCATGATATCTGGAGCCACAGGTGCCATGGCGGTAGTTATGGTAGCGTTAGTCGTTACACATGGAGTTGAGTACCTATTTGCGGCGATAATCCTCACAGGACTAATTCAAGTTTCGGCAGGGTTATTACGCCTAGGTAAATTTATTCGTTTAGTCCCCTATCCTGTTATGCTAGGGTTCGTAAATGGCCTTGCAATAGTGATTTTCCTCGCTCAGTTAGGACAATTTAAAAATAAAGAAAATGTAACCATGGAGGCTCTTCCATCGGAAGCGACAGGACACAGTGCCCTAGATGTACTTTTTAGTGGAGGATGGCTGCAAGGAAGCGAAATGGGTATCATGGTTGCCCTTACATTTTTAACCATGGGTATGATAGTTATCCTGCCCAAATTACCCACAGTGGGAAAATTAATCCCAGCGCCTCTTGCGTCTATAATTATCGTGTCAGTTCTCGCCATCAGTTTGAATTTAGACACAAAATCGGTGGGAGACCTGGCCAGCGTCTCCGGAGGGTTACCATCGTTCCACCTCCCAGTCATACCAATCAACACAGGCACCTTGGTCATTATAATTCCATACGCGTTTACACTTGCGGGAATAGGCCTTGTTGAAAGCTTACTTACCTTGACTCTAATTGACGAAATCACTGATACAAAAGGTAATCCGAATTTAGAGTGTCTTGGTCAAGGCATGGCTAACCTGGTATGCGGTTTTTTTAGGGCTATGGGAGGATGTGCAATGATTGGCCAATCCATGATCAATATGGAGTCAGGAGGAAGGGGTAGGTTATCAGGATTGATGGCCTCCATAGCCTTACTAGCTTTCATACTATTCCTTTCGGACCTGATTGAGATGATACCTCTAGCTGCTCTAACCGGCATAATGATGATGGTTGTAATAGGAACATTCGCTTGGCCACCTCTCAAACTTTTAATAAAAGTGCCCAAGGAAGACGCCCTTGTCGTCATACTAGTTACAGCTGTTACAGTAGTCCAAGATCTTGCCATTGCTGTCTTAGTAGGAGTGATAATCTCATGTATGGTGTATGCATGGAAATCATCTAGACAGATCGAGATGAATAATATCAAATCAGAGGGCTCTGACGAACCAAAATACATACTTCAAGGCAATTTGTTTTTCGCATCTACATCAAAATTTAAAGAGATTCTAAGTCCCAGTCGTTACAATACTGATGATGTTTTACTGGATGCAAGTAACGCGAACCTTTGGGACCATTCTGCCCTAGAAGCCCTGGACTCTCAGACAACAAAATTCAGGCAAGCCGGAAAAACTCTAGGTCTTAAAAATGTTCAACCTGAATCAATGAAAATAATTCGGCGCGCAAAAAAAGTGTACGAAATTAATATAGTGGAGTGACTTTCTGTTCAATCATATAGTAGGGATGTAGCCACTCGATAAGTGGGCTATCCATCTCACTTGCTCTGTTTCTCAATTCAAGAAATAGCTGGCCCTATCATATTATCTAAGGGAAACAGTCATAGGATGTAGAACAACCTACAGTTTTAAGGGGCATTTACAAAAAAATCCGTACTGCGGGTTATCTATAAACCAAGCCACATCTGCCCTATTCACCATATTACTACCGTATCCATGGAGAAATATAATTCCGAATAGACTTATTCCCTTTTTCTGCCTCTGTTAGGACTCTCCGATACGGCAGATGATACTTATCAGTCATTTATAAAAATCCCCCGACTATAAATTCTTTCCTTGTATTGCTGTACCTTCACTCACTCACTCATTAGCTGTGAAGTTTAACTTGGCCATCGTTTGGTCGATCAAATCCCTCACTATGTTTAATCGATCTATGTAAATGGTGTGTTACTGATAACAGTATTTTATTGAAATTCAGCACACGATATGTATCTTTTTTGTTTTTTATTTGGTAATATCTGCACCTGAATGTTCGGAGACCGATGATCCGTTCTAACGGCAGTTTAAAAAACCGAGGCTGGAATTGGCAGGTTGTACTCACAAGTGCTGCACTGCAAAAATAGCAGAATTGGTTGATTTAATAAGCCGATAGATCAGTCTTAAGTCGAAACAATACCAGTGGCAGTCACCGCCGAACCTCTTCATAGACTGGCACTAATAGAAACGAGGTTAGGTTTTTATGAATAAAAAACTAGTTCTTACAATGCTGGGGATGTTCTCGATGATGGCGATGTTTGCCATCGCTTGTTCCTCCTCCGATGAAGAGACGGCTGCTCCTGCCGCTGCTCCTGCCGCTGCGGCGGCTCCTGCTGAAGCAGCAGCTACTGCTGTACCTGGTAAAAGAGGGAAACAAGGAGTTAACCAGACTCCACCTACCCCGAAGCCAGCTGCTGCTCCTGCTCCTGCAGCCAAAGAGGTACCAGAAGCAGAGAAGCTAACTCTAACTGTTGGTATGAAGAGCGTCGGAGTACCACTGTTTAGAGGCCAAGAAGGCGCATACCCTAGAAACAGAACTCACTGGACTCTTGGTGTGGGTGAAACTCTTACCTACTGGGAACCAGGTACTGAGACAGTCACCGGAATGATCGCTGAAACGTGGGAATTCACCGGCGACATGGAAGAGTTCGTTTTCCATATCAGGAAGAATGTACCATTCCATGGTGGTGGCAAGTGGGGTAACGTCTCGGCAGAAGACGCAGTGTACACGTACAATGACGTTGGAGCTGACAACCCGAACACAAAACACGACAACGGTACTGAAGTAAGCCAGACTTACGAGAAGTGGGTCGTGAGAGACGAATACACAGCTGTCGCACCAATCAAGACTATTAGACAGACTTGGGGTGAGTGGGACATCAACCGAGAAAACTCCTCGGCTAACGCTATATTCAGCAAAAAGGTCTTTGACGAAATGGGACCAGAAAAATCCATCACAACTATGGTAGGAACTGGCCCATACGAAGCAGAAAAGTGGAAGTCCGGTGAAGAGTTCATCGCTCACTCCGTTCCAAACCACTGGAGAATACAGCCTAATTTCCACACCTTGCATGCGATTGAGGTTCCAGAAGAAACCACCTTGCTTGCAATGGTTAGAAACGGACAAGTCGACATTGCCGAGATGTCAGTCAAAAACATTGGTCTCCTTGCAGGTGAAGGTTTCACTGTGAACGACAGCCTTGGCATGGCATGGACTCAGGTTATTTTCTACGCCGGAAACTACTGGGAAAGGAAACATAACGAAACTGGTGAAGTGGTTCCAGTACAACCTGGTTTCAACCCAGAACAACCATGGGTCGGTGACCCTTACGACTATCCCGGTGGAGACCCAGCAGATCAGTCGACCTACAATTTCGAAACAGAGTCAATGCAAAACGCTCTGAAGGTACGACAGGCTCTAAACATGGCTATCGATCGTGATTCCCTTAATGAGGTCATATTCGCCGGTCTTGGTAAGAGAGCTGACATGATGGGTGTTCCAAACGACAACCCTATATTCAAAGATAGGTGGATCAATGAGTACAACCCTGAAAAGGCTAAGGAATTATTGGCTGCTGCAGGGTACCCAGACGGCTTCACTATGCCATACTTCTTCCCTCCAGACTTCGGTCTGGTTTCCCCAGAGGCTGCTGAAGCAGTCGCCAATATGTGGGAGAACATTGGTATTGATGTCGAAATAGAGAGAACTGCTTACACAACTAGGCGTCCCACAATGATTAAGAGGGAAATAAACCTCCCTTGGTACTGGATGTCCGGAATAGACGAAGTTGACTACGATGCAGAGCAGACTTGGTTGGCAACGGCTCACGTTGGATGGCAGCCTGGTATGCAGGTCCCTGGACTCTGGCAGTTCAGAGAAGCATTGCATGATGCAGTCGACAGTGGCGATCGAGCAGAAGTTGAGAAAATAGTCGACGAAAGAAGTGACTTCCTGCAGGAGATTATGATTATGTCTCCATTAGCAGATATGCCTAAATTAGCTGTGGCTAACCCAGATACAGTTAAGGGTGACAGTAAGAATTGGATTATGTACACTGAACACTCAGGGCAACTCAACAACTTTGAAACAATTATGCCTGCTGACTAATCATTAGCTAGAAGGCAAAGTGTAAATGCCCAGAGGCTAGGTCTCCGCAAGGAGGCCTAGTCGCTGGGTAAAAAATTGGCTAAAAGGAAATCGTTAATTGTTACTATTTATAGCGAGAAGGGGCCTCTACACCATCTTCTCCCTCATAGCCGCAACAGCAATAGTATTCTTTCTATCGAGGGCCCAAGGGGATCCTAGAAATGTTCTAATAACGGGATATTTCAGTCAGGAAATCTGGGATGCGTGGGGGGTTGAAATGGGCTTGAATAAACCTCTCATTGTCCAATATTTAATTTGGTTGAAGAATGCCCTCTTGGGAGATTTTGGCACTTCAATCAACGCAGCGCGACCCGCCTGGGACCTAATACAGGACCGAATCCCGGCGACATTACAATTAGCAGGAGTCTCTTGGGCGCTCTCCTTCTTGGTTGGAATACCATTAGGAGTTGTATCTGCCGTTAACAGAGCCTCTTTCTGGGATTACTTTGCAAGGATTTTTGCACTCGTTGGCCAAGCGTTACCCCCATTTTGGTTGGGATTGATGCTGATACTCCTTTTTTCAGTCCAATTAGACTTATTGCCTGCCGGTACTAGAGGTGGGCCAGCAAATTATGTCCTACCGTGTGTAACTTTGGCTTGGACAGCAGCGTCAGGAAATGTTCGTCTAATGAGATCCTCCATGTTGGAGGTATTAGATTCAGAATTCGTTAAATTAGCAAAGGTGAAAGGTGCCGCTCATAACAGGGTCGTTTGGAAGCATGCTGCTCGAAATGCAATGATTGCTCCATTAACGTATTCAGGTCTGATCTTGGCAGCTTTCATGGCAGGAACGGTAGTAACTGAAACCGTTTTCGCTTGGCCGGGTATTGGAAGACTAGCAGTTGACTCGGTTATGCAAACTGACTTTCCAGTAATGACAGGGGTAGTTCTAGTTTTGACCGCTATATACTTACTAGTAGCGCTAGCAATTGACATCTTGTATGCCTTTGTTGATCCACGAATAAGGATTTCCTGATGTCCACAAATTATGAACTAATAGCAGATTTGGAAAGAGAGCCAAGTTTCTTGGCGAAGACTTTTAGGGATCTTCCTGTGGTACCTATAGTTATACTCTCAGTCATTATATTTGCAGCCGTTTTTGCACCATTTCTGGCTCCTCATGATCCAGAATATGCCTCATTGGCTGACAGAAATGCCGAGCCTTTTTGGGTGAGTGGATCGACAGGAGAATTCCCGTTGGGTGCTGATGCACTGGGACGAGATGTACTTAGCAGAATCATATACGGAACGCGAATTTCTTTATTGGTCAGTTTTGTTGCAATTGTTACTGGCGTGGCTATCGGTGGCGTTTTAGGGATGGTGGCAGGCTACGTAGGGTCACATACTGACGAATTTATTATGAGGTTATGCGATATTTCACTGGCTATACCTTACATTTTGATCGCGCTCGTCGCGGTAATAATTTTCGGACAAAGTGTTCCAGTCCTATTAGCTATTTTAGCTTTTTCAACTTGGAGTGCATTTGCTCGTCAAGTGAGGGCTGAGACTTTGGTCCTCAAACAATTAGACTATGTGTCTTTGGCCAAAGTTGCTGGATGCTCTCATTTTCGAATCCTCGCAAAACACATACTGCCTGGGGTAGTAAACACGATTGTAGTGATTGCAACCTTAAGGGTAGGAGCAGTAATAATGTTTGAGGCCATACTAAGCTACTTAGGAGCAGGAATACCTCCTCCCACCCCTTCGTGGGGATCAATGGTGTCGGATGGAAGAGATTACTTGCCGACAGCCTGGTGGATTGCATTTTTCCCAGGTGTTGCCATCTTCTTGACAGTCACTGCTCTGAACTTCATGGGAGACTGGCTGAGAGATAAACTAGATCCTAGACTCAGACAAAGCGTGTAGGGAAGATAAAAGGGATGTGACTTGCATCCCTTTATCGTGCCTAGTGCAACTGAGGGTGCCAATATTAATCGAATTAAATCACTACACGAATTTCTTAGATTCCTTTATCTTATTCTGTAAAGTAACGTTTCAACAGAGTATCCTGACATAGAGGGTAAAAAACTTGAAGTCTTCTACCATTTATAAGACAAGCCTCACTTCCTTCCTTGCCGTCTTTAAATCCGCTAACATTTACAAAACTGGCCTCACCTCGGTAATAGCAGCCTCCCCTTTTATTTTGTTTTATCTATTGGCAGAGGCCAAAGCCTTCAACGAACTGTCCTCCTGTGTAAATTGTTATTCTTATCAGCCTTACACTGATCAATGGGGCGAAAAGTTATCTCCATTTATTGAATCAGATAGATTGATGGCTATTAATGAACACGCTGAGCGATTTTGGTTGATTGGTCTTCTATGGAGTAGCACAATAATAGGGTTTTCTATTTATAAAGGTACCCATAGTTTGGGAATAATATTTTCAATTCTATTCGTAGTCCTATTCGCGGTATCGAGCTGTTCTCTAAATGCAGCAAACTCCAACTGGTTCTAGTTTGCTCCTCAATTAACCTTAATTTTTTGAACCTGCGATTATATGTATACCAGTATTCTGCTAATCTCAGTTCAATCCCGATATATAACCAAACGGTAGTAAGGAATAAAAACCTGTACAAAAGAGCGTTCAGGAGTATGAACTGAGATGGATGCAAAAGCTACAACCCTGGAAAACAATGAACGGGTGAGAGTTACAAAGTGGTGGTTTGAAGTAGGTGAAGAGACGGGTTGGCATCGCCATGAGTTAGATTATTTGGTTGTCCCACTTATTTCAGGAACTCTTACAATAATGGAACCAAACGGCAATGAATCTCCTAATACTATATGTGAAGGAAGTCCCTATTTTAGATATTCAGGAGCGGAGCATAATGTGATCAATAAATCTAACTCGGAAATTGGTTTCCTTGAAATCGAAATCAAATAGATTCAGTCCGAGACTTATTATAAGAACTATAAATCGGAACAAGAGACACTGAGGAAAATATTATGTCGCTGCGTGCCATATGGATGGATCTTAATACGTGGCCTCAATTTTGGCCTATTATATCGACTCATTTATTCTCAAGGGGGCTGAAGTGCCACCACCATTAGAAGGGATTAAAGTTATTGACATGTCTCAAATATATTTCGGTCCTGGAGGAGCAGTATATTTGGCTGATCAAGGTGCTGATGTTATAAAAGTGGAAACTCTTCGTGGTGATTCAATGCGACACAGGTACACATCCTCTTATCTAACTCAGTTTAACTTAAGCAAACCATTTTTATCCTTGAATAGGAACAAGAAAAGTATTTCATTAGACATAGGAACAGCAGAAGGTCAGAAAATAGTCTTTGATTTATGTTCTTCTGCTGATGTGTTCATATTAAATATGAGACCTGGCGCAGAAAAAAAATTTGGCCTGGATTTCGATACACTATCTCAAATTAATGAAAGGCTTATATATGTCTGTATCAGTGGATTTGGGAATGAAGGACCTGATGCAAGTTTACCTGCCTATGACATTGTGCTTCAAGCAAAATCCGGTATTTTGTCATTGAGAAGGCACCCTGATGGTACTCCAGTACCCTACCCTATCATGTTCTCAGATATGTCAGGATGTATGTCACTTTCCTACTCAGTAATGTTGGCTTTATGGGAACGGGAAAAAACAGGTATCGGGCAAAAAGTGGAATGTTCTCTACTGAACCAGGCCCTGGCCATGCAAATGCAACAATTGATTTGGATTGAAAACGAGGAGGACAGTCTAGCAGATGAGGCCCCTTCCGCAATGGCGTCTTGTTACCAATGTTCTGATGATAAATGGATAGCCATAGTTGTAATGGAAGCTAATCAATGGACTGCACTGTGCAAAGTCCTGGAGCTAGAACATCTAGTGAATCATCCTAAATTCAACACATATGAAGGGCGAGTTAAAAATGCCCTTGAACTTGGAGAACTGATTAGTGGAATAGTTTTTACCAAAACTAGTGATTACTGGATCCCTAAATTAAAGGAGGGAGCTGTCCCTTCATCGATCGTTCAAGACAGAAATGATCTCCTTTTAGACGATCAAGTGATTGCAAATAGAATGATAGTATCCGATATTCATCCCTCAGTGGGGACTCTAAACTACGTAATGCCTCCTTTCAAGATGTCTAGTCACAATTACATCAATTCAGCCCGCTTGCCGGCTCCCTTATTAGGAGAGCACTCAAAAGAAATTTTGGACAGCTTGGGTTATAAAGAAGAAGAAATACAGTCGCTAGTGAACAGGAATATTGTACGCACAAATTCTGAGTGATTCTGACAGCAAATTAAGGTGGTAATCGTGCCAAATCAAAAACCTAGAATCATGGTAATCGGAACCGGCGGCACCATAGGGGGCATTGGGCCTCATAGGCTTGACTACACTGAATATGCAGAATTAGGCGAGAAATTCAAAATCCAACAGTCTTTAGACAGGATACCCGAGATTCATGCTGTAGCCTCCATAGAAAGTGAAGACCTCATAAGTGTTGGGAGTCCAGCGATCGGCCCAAAAGAATGGCTCATTTTAACGAAAAGAATCAATGAACTTTTAAATCAAGCCGATATATCAGGGGTTGTAGTAACTCATGGAACTGCCACACTAGAAGAAACCGCATTTTTCTTAAATTTGACCGTAAAGTCTGAAAAACCAGTCGTTATTACTGGCGCAATGCGACCTCCTACAGCTTTCAGCACTGATGCAGATCTTAACCTGATAGACTCAATTAGAGTGGCGGCAAGCGTCGATTCAATGGGGAAGGGAGTCCTAACCGTTCTAAACAATGAAATACATAGCGCCCGAGATGTGTACAAGGCAAATACTCTCCGAGTAGATACCTTCCGGGCGAACGAACTGGGATTTTTGGGTTATGCTGACTCCGATGGAGAGGTTATTTTTTATAGAACCCCTACTCGCAAGCATACCCTGTCAACCGACTTTGATGTTAGAAACCTATCTATACTGCCAAGGGTGGATATCGTGTACGCATTTGCCGGATCAGACAGCTTACTACTCGAGGCTGTCCGCAGGAATAAGTCCGATGGTTTAGTGATAACTGGATTTGGCTCAGGAACTTTACCCCCAGGTATGCTAGCAACAGGAGCTGACATGGCAAAAGAAGGGCTTCCTGTAGTTTTGGCCTCAAGATCTACCGCGGGAAGAACTGTCATAACACCACGAATCACAAAATTAGGTTTCTTAGTCGCTGACAACCTTCATCCCCAAAAAGCGAGAATATTATTAATGCTAGGTCTAACTAAATCCAAAATTCATGATTACTTACAACAAATGTTTACAGCCTATTGACAATCACCAATTTTGAAAAAGAAGGCAGGATGACAAAGCAAGTGAAGAATTATGGGAATTCCACTCTCCCTCCCCAAATAAGGTCAAGTATCGCTCACAGCGTTAATGGACTCGATATTCATTACCTTGAAGCCGGTTTTGAAAATAAAAATAATCCTCTAATAGTATTACTGCATGGGTTTCCTGAATTATGTTTTAGCTGGAGAAAGATCATGGTACCTCTATCCGAATTTGGCTATCATGTCGTGGCCCCGGACCAACGAGGCTTTGGAGCAACCGCCGGATCTGACCGTTCATACACTTCCGACCTCTCATCCTATTACCAAATAAACCTCGTAAGAGATATATTAGGCCTCGTATCATTACTTGGATACACAAAGGTCAAAAGCGTCATCGGACATGATTCTGGTGCTGGTGTAGCCGGCTGGTCATCCCTAATACGACCAGATATATATGAATCTGTTGTTATGATGAGCGCTCCTTTCACAGGCCCTCCATCCGTACCATTCAATGTCACAAATAATTCTGAAGTAACCGGTTCCGATGAATTAGACATTGCCGGTGAACTAGCCCTACTAGAAAGACCTAGAAAACACTACCAGCACTATTATCGAACACCGGAGGCCAATTCCGACATCATGGGATCAAAGGATGGAGTATCAAATTTCATAAGAGCCTATTACCATCACAAGAGTGCAGATTGGAAGGAAAACCAGCCTTTCCGCCTATCCTCTTGGACAGCCAGAGATTTAGCACAGATGCCGACCTATTACATTATGGATTTGGACGAAACTATGCCTGAGGCCGTGGCTAAACACATGCCAAATGCCCAGGAAATAGAATCCTGTAAATGGTTAACGGAGAGTGAGTTAGAGGTCTATGTGTCGGAGTACAGTCGGACTGGATTTCAAGGTGGCCTTAACTGGTACAGATCCAGCGGAAGCAAAGGCAATCGTCAGACCTTGGAACTTTTTTCGGGAATGAAAATAAATGCACCTTCTATGTTTGTCTCAGGTAGACAAGATTGGGGAATTTATCAGAGGCCTGGAGCAATAGATAAAATGAAAGATTCTATTTGTACAAATATTGATGAAATTCAATTGGTTGATAACGCGGGCCATTGGGTCCAACAGGAACAGCCTGAAAATGTTCTGAATTTACTAGCTGCTTTTCTGTCTAAACTTGATTAACCTGTTCTCAAAGTCGCCAATCCTTTTTCCGCACCTTCTAGCAAAAATCCAAGGTCAGAGTTGTACATGATTACCTGCATTCCTTTTTGCTTCCACCCATTCAATTTTTCCAAGTTACCCATGTGTATCCCTGGAGCGATTCCAAGTTCTATGGATACATCAATTACTTTTTGTATTGCCTCCATGACTTTAGGATGAGAAGTTTGACCAGCAACACCATAGGATAAGGACAAATCCTCGGGGCCTACAATAGCAACATCAATTCCATTAACTGAAAGTATTTCTTCCAAATTTTCAATCGCAACTTTCCTCTCAATTTGAGCAATCGCGACAGTATCTTCATTCTGAACGTCAACAAACTTAGCAAGGTCCATAGACTCATAATCAGAATGGGGAGCGTCGGAAGATAAGCCTCTGACTCCTTGGGGAGGATATTTCATAAAACTAACCAACGTCTCTAAATCACTAACCTTCTCCACTCTAGGAAGCATCAATCCCATAGCCCCAGAATCCAGATATCCAGCAATAAGACTGTAGTCAAGGTTTCTAACCCGAACCAGTGAGGAAATTTCCTCTAGGCGCCCAACCCTCAAAATATTTCTCACGCTCCCTTGATCATATGGCCCATGCTCACAATCAATCATGAAGAAATCAAATCCAGCCCTCTTAAAGATTTGTGCCGCGGTGGGATTGATCATCTCCTGGAGCATAGTTCCATAAATTCGGTCCCCTGCTTGCAGTTTCTTTTTCATATCGTTTCTAAGCATTTGTACCTCTACTGGATGAACTACAGGAATATGCTCATTTTGTATATCATGTCTGATTATAGCCGGAGAGGAATACCTTCTGCATTTCGTATAGCAACAAACATGAAAGGGAAATTACATGGGTAAGGATTCAATTTGGAAGCAATTAGAAGAAAACCTAAAAAATAAATTGGCCTCTTTTGAAGGTGTTGCCGGATTATCGGTAAAAAGCCTCACGGGTGATGAGGCTTTATCTATCAAGGGAAATGAAGTCTTCCCCACAGCATCAACGATAAAAATACATATCCTGACGAAACTATTTTCTATGGAAGAAGAAGGGCAGATAAATTTATCAAAAAGGGTAAGATTCACTGAGAGTATGTATGGATCAGGAAGCGGCGTGATTCATTTCCTAGAAAATGTCCCCGAGTTCACCATTTTGGATGTAGCTATACTGATGATGCTTGTTTCAGATAATACAGCAACCAATTTTTGTATCGACTTAGCCGGAATGGAAGACATCAATGATTTAATCCAAGACATGGGCCTAGTTGAAACCAAGCTACGTCGTAAAATGATGGATCCAGCAGCAATCAATCGAGGCAATGAAAATATATCTACCCCAAATGAATTAGTAGCGATTATGCAAAAACTTCATGATGGTATTCCATCAAAATCAGTATCAAAGCAAGTCTTAAGGATAATGAGCAAACCAAAATCTGCTTATATCAACAAAGCTATTGGCTCCGATATAACAATTGCCAACAAACCAGGTGGCATGGATAAAGTTCGAGGAGATACCGGAATAGTTTATCTATCAAATAACCCGTATGCAGTTTCTATCATGAGCAATTTTTCTATGGTAGATTCAATATCTCAAGAAAATTTCATTATTGATGTAATAAGAACAATCCATAAATCCATGGAAATCCTAGATCAAACCAATGAATTTGGGCTGGGCTTACCAAAAACTTTGCCTCTCTAGAGTAATACAATGGAAAAAAGAACATTAGGCAATTCTGATTTAAAAGTATCCACTATATGTTTTGGTGCATGGCCTATCGGGGGAGGCATGGGAAGAGTAGATCCAAAAGAGGCGGTGAACTCCATCCACGCCGCACTAGATGCAGGTATAACATTCATTGATACTGCTGAAGGCTATCAAACTAGTGAGTCTATATTAGGAAAGGCACTAAAAGGTAAAAGAAATTCGGTGATTCTAGCCTCTAAATTGTCGGGACCAGATCATTCGGAAGAACATATTCGAAAAGCTATAGAGAACAGTTTATGCGCATTAGATACCGAATATATTGACCTCTACCAACTTCACACACCTCAGCCCAAATGGCCCATAAAGAACACAATGGCAATTCTCTCTGACCTAAAAGCTCAAGGAAAAATCAGGCATATCGGGATATCTAACTTTACTTCAGTGCAAACTGCCGAAGCATTGGAATTTGGCTCAATCATTAGCTCTCAGCCTCGTTACAACATGTTATTCCGCCAAGAAGATCCTACTTTGGAATTTTGCAGGAAAACTCAGATAGGGGTCATTCCTCATTCAGTTTTAGCCAAGGGTTTGCTAGGTGGTAAATACCAACCCGGACACGTGTTTGCTTGCGATGACGAAAGAAGATTGTTTAATTTTTTTCAAGGCGGGTTATTTGAAAAAATATTCGGGATAACTCAAGAATTGGAAGAGTGGTCAAAAAGCCGTGGCAGAGATTTAATACAATTAGCAATCGCATGGGTTCTAGCAAATCCCGCTGTCACCTCCGCTATAGTAGGAATGAAATCAACCAATCAAGTCGAAAATGTGACAAAAGCTTCCACATGGGTACTGACTACCGACGAATTGTACGAAGTTGAAACTATTATGGGAAATCTAAGACCAGAATGGATCAAAGATCAGATACCAAAGGAAACCTGCTATAGATTCGGCACCGACTAGATTTACATATATTAATAAATTCCTGCTTTAATGTTTGTAGGAAATCTATCCCATTCTTTACAATCAAGATGTTGACTTTGCGGAACACAATAAGTTTCCAGAAAAAAGGGGTGTGAAATGTCTAAACTTCAGAACAAAGTTGCTGTGATAACAGGCGGTGCAGGAGGCATTGGACAAGCGGCCGGGAAAATTTTTGCGGAAGAGGGGGCTCATGTAGTTTTGGTTGATTTAAACGAATCGGACTTAGAGAACACGGTTAAGTCAATCGGAGATGAAAATATAAGTTATGTTGCGGCAGATACAACAGATCCAGTACAAGTGCAAAGATTTGTAAATGCCGCTGTTGAGCGTCATGGCGGGATTGACATATTTGTGGCAAACGCAGGAATAGAAGGAAAAGTGAGCTCAATAATTGACACTCCTGAAGATATGTTTGACAAGGTAATGTCTGTGAACGTTAAAGGAGTATGGTTAGGACTGAAATATGTTATGCCTGTAATGCGAGAGAGAGGAGGCGGAAGTATTGTAATTACATCGTCCACCGCTGGGGTCAAAGGATCAGCAGGTATGGCACCATACGCTACTAGCAAACATGCCGTTATTGGACTCATGCGTACTGCGGCAATGGAAGGGGCTTCCATGGGGATTAGAGTAAACACAGTTAATCCAGCTCCAATACAAACTAGAATGATGCGTTCTATAGAAGAACAGAGAGTATCTGAAGGAAAACAAGGTTTCAGCACCGTAGAAGAAGCCCAGATAGCTGTAGCAGCTGGAAATCCATTGAGACGATATGGGGAACCCGAAGAAGTCGCTAGGCTTATGATGTTTTTGTCCAGCGATGAAAGCAGTTTCTGCAATGGCGGAGTTTATATGGTTGACGGGGGTACCTCAGCGGGGCAAAACTCGTTTGGCAGATAATTTGTCTATCATTTGGAGTTAAATTGCTAACTAGAATTTTAAATTCACCCGTAGTCAAATCACGCGATTTTAAATTACTGGCCGGAGCAGCTTTTTTCGAAAACGTGACCCGCGGGGAAAACGTTTTACTCGGTTGGGTAATTCTCGAGCTTACCAACTCTCCTTTTATGGTAGGGCTGGCTTTGGGAATCCGGCACGCTCCCGCATTCTTCCTAGGCATCACCGCCGGTACTATTTCGGACATCATCGATAGGAGACGACTTATCCAGACCCTCATGGCTGGTGCAATATTAGTCGCATTTGTGATGGGGTGTTTATTGTTCACGGATAACGCGGCCCTATGGCATTTACTTCTTATTCCCGCTATTGGAGGCACTATCCATATGATGTCGAATACTATCAATCGAAGTTTTGTCATTGATTTGGTCGGTCATGAACATGGATTACAAGGCATGTCTTATCTTGGGCTATCCATGCGTACTGGAGGGCTTGTCGGGGCTTTGCTGGTGGGTTATGTACTGGCAGAATGGGGGGCCGGAGCGGGATATTTTGTAATATCCATTGGCTGCCTTTGTGCATTTTTAATATTGATATTAATCAAGTCCCCCGGAGATTCAGCTCCTTCACGAACAGGAAACTTCACTAATGGCTTTTCTGAGCTCTGGAAGGAATTGAAACGTAACAGTACCCTGTCGGCCCTAGTCTTATTAGTAATGTGCGTTGAATTACTAGGATTCACCTCACAGGCTTTATTGCCCAGCGTAGCCCGTGACATATGGAATATGGGTCCAGGAGGATTAGGAATATTGAACGCCTTCAATTCAGCAGGAGGCATTTTAGGAATCGCTTTAATTTCATTATTTGGAAAAGGAGGAAGACAAGGACTGGGATTTATTATCGTTTTACATGTTTTTGGCATATCATTGCTTGTTCTTGGTTGGGCGCCTTCGCTGTATGTAGCTATTCTAGCGATCACAGCTATGAGTGGTTGCATGGCCCTTTCGGATTTATTTTCCCAAACATTGCTGCAAAGATTAGTTCCTAATGACTTAAGAGGTAGAGCGATGGGAGCCTGGACAACAGCGGTTGGAACTGCCCCAATAGGAAACTTAGAAATAGGTGCTTTAGCTTCGGTATTAGGTGTTACAGCTGCTCTATCAATACACGGAGGGGTTCTACTTCTTTTAGCCGTAGTAACATTGGGGGCCTTTCGCACCTTAAGAAAAATATAACCTGATTAATAAATCTGACTGAAAATTGCCATATATCATGCAAATCCAAAGGTGCAGGGAAACAATAGAGGTAATTTATTAACATCAATAATGTTAGTATAGCTTTCCTTATATTCATGAATTTAGAGCTATAAAGTCCAGAGGCATTTAGGAGGAAATATGGGCCTTAAAGAACGAACACCGACTACAGTACAAGAATATTTGGACTATAAAACTAGATTTAGCAATTGGGGGAGATGGGGAGATGATGATCAGTTTGGGACACTTAACAATATAAACCCTAGTTTAATAAAAGAAGCTGCCAGCCTTATCAAAACGGGGAGGACTGTTTCATGTGCAAACCCTTTGGCAACGCAGTCTGTAATTCCCGATCCTAGTAGAAACCCCAAACCAGCGGATCACAACATGTCGGTCCATGGAACAGGTTCTGGAGATTACATTGGCGTCTCTTATCACGGGTTTGTAAACACACACATTGACGCACTATGCCACTTCTTTACTAAAAGTGTAGAAGAAGGAGGACGTCTCTATAACGATAAAGACCCAGCTCTTGTAACAAAATCAGGAGCTAAAAGTCATTCAATAGAAAACTGGAAAGACGGTATAGTGACCAGAGGGGTTTTATATGACATCCCCAAATTTAGAGGGACTGATTTTGTTGAATTTGATAAACCAGTGGAAGGTTGGGAACTAGAAGATTGGGCAAAAAGCCAAGGAATAACTCCTCAACAAGGAGATGCTGTTTTAATAAGGTCTGGTTATAAATCGTTTTGGGAGGCAAATCCAGATTTAAAAATGACATTCCCTCCTAACACTCCTGGTAATGCTCCTTCAATAATTGAATTTCTCCATAATACAGATGCTTCATTATTAGGCTGGGACCTTCAAGAATCTGGGCACAGAGACTACGACTATCCTGCGAGGATAGCTGTTCATGAGGTGATCATACCTCACATGGGAATGCCAATTCTAGACAATGCGGATTTTGATCGATTAGCAAACACTTGCGAAGATTTGGACAGATACACCTTCCATCTGACAATAGCTCCGCTAGTAGTGGAAGGCGGTACCGGGTCACCTGTAAATCCAATCGCTACATTCTAGGTAAGAGAATATTTGTATTTCTCATAACCTATTTCAAGGTCAGGAAAATATTCTTAGGAAGCTATACCAAAAGATATACTCATCAACTGCTCAAACAGAATAGTTCAATATGAAGCTTTGTGATTCGGTTATTAATCCATCGTCAAAACGACTTTCCCTGTTTCACCCGAAATGAAAGCATCATACGCCCGCTGGGCCTCTTTGAGCCCAAAAGTATGTGTGATTAATTTATCCATAGGAGATTGCCTTTGTACGACAAAATTTGCCACTTCGCTCAAACCAGCCTGGCTAAATGTCCATGACCCTAATATTGTTAACTGTTTATGAATTATTTGAGCACTGACGTCAAAGGTGGTGGTATTGCCCTCTCCGACAAAACATACTTTCCCCCAATACCTAGCACTATCAACGGCCTGAATTCTTACTTCTGGTATCCCGGTAGCATCCAAAGTGCAGTTGGCACCTACTCCTGATGTGAGTTCTCTAATAACCTGTTCTGCATTGTGGGAAGAAGAATCTATTACCTCACTAGCCCCTAATTCTTTAGCTAAGCTCAGCCTATATGGAGATATGTCGACCGCTATCACCCGTGCCCCTAGCTGTGCAGCAAACATGGTAGCCGAAAGGCCAACAGGCCCTTGACCAAATATAGCTACCGTATCCAAGCCTGTAGGATTCAATCTCTTCACCGCATGAAAAGCAGTGCCAGTACCACACGAACACGCGGCTGCGGAAACGAAATCAAGACCTTCTGGTATGGGAATACATGTATAAGCCGGAACAAGCATGTATTCCTGATGCCCACCATGTGCTGTCGACCCATAAACCTCATGAGAAACCAAGCACATTTGAGTGTATCCGGTAAGACACATGGAGCACTTCCTACAACCCGTGTAATGGTGCATCATAACCCTATCTCCTACGGACAGTCCTTCCACATCAGCGCCTAATTCGGCAACAATACCCACCGGTTCGTGGCCAGGTACCTTCAATTCTGACTTTACGGGTTTCTCGGACTTAGCAGCTCGAAAATTTTTCAGATCGCTCCCGCAAACACCGGATGCTTTCATTTCAAGAAGCACCTCCCCCGCAGCAGGTATCAATTTATCAATGTCAAAGGCCTCTACAACAGAATCACCAGTGAAAAATAGCCCCTTCATATCACTTTACCTCTGGATTCAATAAACAATTGTGGCCTAGTTTAGATAAGGTTAGTGTAGATCTAAACTTTTATCCCCTAGATATTATTGCTCGCTTGTGAACCGCCTTCCCTATCGGACGGCCATTACTGCTTACTTCAATTTCATAAGTAAGCCGACCTTTCTCGCGATCAATTTCCGTAAGAGCTGTTTTTATTTGAACTGTCTCCCCGAGATCTGTCCGGCCAATATGCCTAAGCCCATCGACCGCATAACCTACAGTAGAAACATCATCATCCAAAAGAGAATCCGTTAAGTGGATGCAAGCTCCTTCCATAAGTCCTAACATTGATGGAGTAGACAGCACATCATCACCTTTATTACCGGTTCGATTCGTCGTCAAATCAGTGGTGATTTTTACTTCCGTACTCTCTGACTGACCTACCTCTAGTTTATTTGTATTCATATGTTTCTCCTAATTAACAAATGTAAACATGATTATACCCAAGAGTAAGGACATCATGTTTTACTTGGTTTTGATAAGATCATTCAATTCACATCAATATGTAACCTGAAATATTCCAAATTAACCATCAAGGGAACCCTAATGAAAAAAGGCAATGATTTTCAAGAACAATACCCTAAGAAATTTACGGCCATAGATGGTAGATCATTGGCATATATAGACGAAGGGGCCGGAGACCCCATAGTGTTTCTCCACGGAAACCCAACCTCGTCATACCTATGGAGAAATATAATCCCCCATGTTTCTGATCTAGGTAGAATCATTGCGCCTGATCTTATTGGGATGGGTGACTCACAAAAATTGAACCCCAGTGGACCATGTAGTTATACCTTTAAAGAGCATACTAATTATCTTTTTAAATTATTCGAAAATCTGAACTTGTGTAACGTGAATTTCGTGCTTCATGACTGGGGATCAGCTCTGGGATTTTACTGGACTCAGTTGAATTCAGATAAAGTTAAAAGCATTACCTATATGGAAGCCATAACAGGTCCGATAGAAAGTTGGGATGACTGGCCTGAAGTAGCAAGAAACATTTTCCAGGCCTTTAGGTCGGATGCTGGCGAGGAGTTGATCCTAGAAAAAAATATGTTTGTTGAAAGAATACTGGCAGGAGACGGACAACTTTCACAAGAGGACTTAAAAATCTATTTGCAACCATACGAAACCCCTGGGGAGTCTCGACGCCCAACTCTCACATGGCCCAGGGAAATTCCTATCGAAGGAAAACCTGAAAACATGGTGACCATAGCCAAGGAATATGCAGATTTTATGCTTAAAACTTCCATACCAAAATTATTTGTCAACGCAAACCCAGGGTCGATACTAGTTGGTAATCAGAGAGAAAAAGCAAGGCAATGGAATAATCAGATAGAAGTAACCGTTAAAGGAGGTCATTTCATTCAGGAGGTCTCCCCCGACGAGATCGGTCGGCATTTAGCAAATTTCATTAAAACCCTATCTTAAATACTATTTCCACGTTGATTGAATTTCTTGCTGGTCGTAACCAAAAATGTAACAAAGCCAACCACAGCAAATAAAAAAGCTATCCAAATTAGAGTGTCAACGCCCCAGACATCCAAAATAATTCCCGACACTCCTGGAGCTATAGCAAACCCACAGATATATCCAACACCCACTAAGGCGGAGATAAAACCAAATCCTGACTCCCCTAAAAGGCTGGCAGTTATAACTGGCTTGGCCAAATTTATTATGCCGAACGATGTTCCTTGGAATACCACGAACAATGTCAGGAAAAAAAGGCTAGCGGCTGAGCAATATAGCAGTATACTCGCACAGACTAATAACGAAGCAGTAAATAATACTACCCCAATTATCTCAAATTCTCTCTTCAATAGTTTCTCAACTGCTATTAAAGCCATTCTACCCCCAACCTGCGTGAACCCCATCGCTGCGGCCAACAAAATAGCGGAATCAGGAGATATTCCTCTACTCTCTAACAAAGGCAATATCTGACTAAGCAACATTATGTGATTGAAGGCAAAAACAGCAAAGAGAACACTTAAACCCCCAAAAAATGGATTCCTCGCCAAATCTCGAAGTAACTCAACACTACCTTTCGATGAATAGCAATTCATAGGAAACTTGGGCCAACCATTAGTGTCTGAAGAAATACCTATCCAAAAAAGGGGAGCCGCCAAAAAACATAGTAATAATCCAAACACATAGAAACTAGTCTTCCAATCCAATAGAGCAGAAATCGTCCCAGACAGGATGAAACTAAAGGTAATAGAAAATCCTGCGAACAAAGTGACCATCACAATCGCTTCTTTAGCTTTCGAAGAATAATGCCTAGTTAATATCGCAAAACAAGGGTCATAAAGGCAAGTTCCCATAGCGATTCCGACTAAAGCCCATAATATATAAAATTCCAATATAGTGCCTACTAGCGGAATCAGTAACAAACAAACCCCTCCAAATGCAGCCCCGATTGACATTAATACCCTACCGAATCCTTTATCAATCAGCTTTCCTACAAATATTCCTGTAATTGCAGATACGATCAACGAAATCATTAGTGCCAGTGATAAGTCAGAAATGCTCCAATTAAAATGCATTTTCCAGCGCATCAAAGAGGCAGGAAAAAGATAAAAAAGGCCTGCCCAGGCCAACATTTCACCTAATGCAATTGACCATAATCTCGGATTAGACCACACTCTCACTTCAATTTGAGACTGAGACATAGATTTACCAGACACTTAAAACTTTACAATATATCACTATACGACCCATAAACTGCATCGGAGAAGCAACAAAGTCTTTTTGCAACATCTAGTGGTATTATTCGCTTTAACGAGGAGTCCTATAGTGAATGAATTAATTTATGCCTCAGCAAAAACGATGGCAAGGGAAATAAAAAATAAGAGAATATCTTGCGTAGAAATTGTAGAGATGCATCTTGACCGCATTAGTTCTGTAAATCCTTCTTTAAATGCCGTCGTCCAGATATGCACAGAGAGGGCACTAAGCGAGGCAAGAAAAGCAGATACGAAAATCTCTAGAGGAGAGGATATCGGACCCTTGCATGGGGTTCCAATGACCCTAAAGGATTCACTGGACACTGAGGGAATCATTTCGACTGGTGGAACAAAAGGTCGAGCTACATTCATCCCTAATAAAGATGCAACTGTAACTTCACGCTTGAGAAAGGCCGGGGCAATTCTAATTGGAAAAACAAACACACCAGAATTTACTTTAGCAGGAGAAACTGACAACCTCGTATACGGACGAACCAACAATCCATACAACCCTAACAAAATCCCAGGGGGTTCTAGCGGTGGGGCAGCAGCCATAATAGCTTCCGGGGGATCCCCATTAGATATTGGGAGTGATACAGGTGGAAGCATACGAATGCCATCTCATTTTTGTGGTATAGCGGGTATCAAACCCAACTCGGGACGGATACCACGCACCGGCCACATCGTACACCATGCTATGGGAGCAGTTGACTCACTAACTCAAAATGGACCGATGGCGCGGTACGTGGAAGATCTAATATTGACGCTACCAATACTTTGCGGGCCTGATTGGACAGATCCATCTATCATAGAAATGCCTCTAGGAAACCCTGATGACATCAAGGTAGAAAATTTAAAAATAGCCTTTTATACAGACAATGGTATCCACACACCTTCTAAGGAAATACAAGGTAGTGTGAGGGACGCTGCAAAAACTCTTGAGAACTTTGGGGCAGTGCTGGAAGAAACACGCCCGTCAGCATTAGAAATGATTCCGGAAATCAATAACGCTCTAAATGGCGGTGATGGAAGGGAATGGGTACGACGATTAATGAAATCTGCAAATACCGAAGAAGTCTCTCCATTTCTTCAAAAGCGGCTTGACAGTGCAGTTCCTATATCTACAGCCCAATTCACAGCCAACCTAGAACTACTGGATCAATACCGCAGCGACATGCTTTCTTTCATGAAGAATTATGACGCTATAATCACCCCCACTGCTCCTTTTACGGCTTGTGACCACGGAGAAACATTTAGTAAAAACAATAAAGACGCTTTCGCATATACAAGCGCCTACAACATGACGGGATGGCCAGGAACAGTTGTGAGATCTGGCACAACAGCAGACAATTTGCCTATCGGTGTACAAATAGTGGCCCAACCATGGAGGGAAGATATTTCATTAGCCATAGCATTACAACTCGAAAAATTTACAGGAGGTTGGGTAAAACCAAACATTTAATGTTTAACTGGCCTATAGTACATAACATGAATGGCAAACAAAATTACATTACAGTTTTAGGAGGATAAAAAGAATATGAGCAACATCGAAGGAGCCCTATCAGGCGTAAAGGTTGTTAGCTGCTCTACTGCGCAGGCAGGGACAGTACCATATATGCTTATGGCAGATTTGGGTGCCGAAGTGATCAAAATTGAAGTTCCAGGGTCCGGCGATGGATCAAGACGAGCAGGGGCAATCAAGAAAGGACTAAGTTCATTCTTTGAAACCAACAATAGAGGAGTTAAGAGTCTCACTTTAAATTTAAAGGCAGCCGAAGGCAAACAAATCTTGCACGAATTGATAAAACGGGCAGATATTTTCGGCCAAAATTTTAGACCGGGGGCAGCGGAGAGAAATGGATTTGGATATGAAGAACTCAAAAAGATCAACCCTCGTCTTGTCTACGCATCTGTATCAGCATATGGATTAGAAGGGCCTGATGCTAACCTTCCAGGGACAGATGCTGTCGGACAAGCTCTATCAGGAGTAACAGAGGCTTTTTCAGTGCCAGGACAACCGATGCGCACTGGGGTTGCTTCGGTCGCGGATGAGACTACAGCCATTTTGACTTTTGGGGGAGTGTTAGCAGCTCTAATCCATGCAAAAGAAACAGGACAAGGACAAAAGGTAGATACATCTTTGGTCGGCAGCGCCTTCAGGTTAATGGGCTGGACCATGGCCACTACCATGTGGAATAATCAGGCTCCAATAACCGGGGCCCGTATAAATGGTAGCCGGGAGAGAGCAGGAATAGCTGCTTGTTTCAATGATAAAAATGGAAAACCTCTCGCTATCCAACTCGACAATAGACACTGGATTCCAGCATTAAAAATTCTTGGTTTCCACGATTCCATGGAGGAAAAGGGACTGCTAGACCTTGGCCTCGCATTTGAATCTGATGAGAAAAAAAATGAGATATTGGACACCTTGATGAGTCTATTTGGCACTGACACAAGGGAACGTTGGGTGACGGCATTGAGGGAAGCAGATATGGTGGCTGCCCCTGTAAATACTATGCTGGAAGCCTCCAACGACCCCAATGTTGTTGCAAATGGGTATGTTAGAGAAGTTTACCACCCTAAAATCCAGGAAAACATCAAAATACATGGATCTCCTTGGAATTTTTCTGAAACCCCAAGTAACCCGGGATTCGCTCCTGAATTAGGGGAACATAACGATGAAATCTTGTCTTCTCTTGGCTACAATGAATCTCAAATTAAAGAATTTCGTGATAATGAAATCATCTAAAACTCCAAGATTTATGATTTAAAAAGTGAGCCAAGATATGGCAGAATTAAGAAAAAATAACGCAAAGCATAAATTAAAAAATGGCGAACCCGTCATAGCTGTATCTAGCACTGACACGGATATGATCGATTTTCTTGGATCGACCGGAGTTGTAGATATCATTTGGATTGAGATGGAGCATGGTGAGGCAACTTGGTCCCAACTTAGTGACATTTCTAGAGCATGCGATCTATGGGGTATGACGTCACTTGTAAGAGTCAATAACAATGACCCTTGGCTAGTTGGGAGAGCTTTAGACAGAGGAGTACAAGCGGTATTAGTCCCCCATGTGAACACAAAGGAAGAGGCTGAAAGGCTTGTGCAGGGAGGAAAATATACTCCTGAAGGAAGCAGAGGGATGTTCTCTTCCCGACAAGGTTTAGCAGTCCCTGATTACCTACAGAAAGCGAATGATGAGATAATGTTGTTAGCCTTGATAGAGGACGTTGTAGCGGTTGAAAATCTCGACGATATACTAACGGTAGATGGAATAGACTGTTTCATGGTCGTACCAGGGGATCTTTCTCAAAGTATGGGTCCTCAATACCTGGGAAAGCCAGACCATCCTGATGTAGAGAATATAATTGAAAATTCAATGAAAAAAATTGCCGCCGCTGGCTACGCTACGGGATCAACAGCTGGTGATAACAACATAGACCGATGGGTTGCTGCAGGTGGGCGTATGTTCCTATGCGGTTTTCAAGGATATATACAAACCGGTTTAGAAAACCTAAAAACCCAAGCTGTGACAGCTAAATCGTAAAACACAACAATACATTGGAAGGTTTAACATGACAGACATGCGTTTCGGTGCTTTCTTAGCTCCTCATCACCCAATTGGTGAAAATCCAACATTACAACTTCAAAGCGATCTTGAGTTGGTACAAAGTTTAGACGAACTCGGATATGATGAATTTTGGTGCGGAGAACACCATTCAACAGGCTGGGAAATAATCGCATCCCCTGAGCTATTTCTAGCTGCTGCTGCTGAAAGAACGCAAAGAATCAAACTCGGAACAGGCGTTATATCCTTGCCATACCATCACCCTTTTATGGTAGCCCAACGACTGGTTCAACTGGATCACCAATCAAGAGGAAGAGTCATTTTTGGTTCGGGTCCTGGTGCCTTACCGTCCGACGCACATACTTTAGGCCTAGACCCTATGTTGCTCAGGGATCGACAAGATGAGGCAATGGGAATAATACGAAAATTGCTAAATGGTGAAGATCGCTTCAGCTATGAATCAGATTGGTTCAAACTTCGAGACGCCAAGCTTCATTTACGACCTCTACAAAAAGATATGGAGTTCGCTGTTGCCTCCATAGTGAGCCCTTCAGGTATGACCCTTGCCGGAAAACATCAAGCAGGAGTTTTATCTATTGGAGCAATGGTAGAAGAAGGAATGAGATCACTGCCTACCCAATGGAGTTTCGCGGAAGATTCAGCAGAAAAACATGGAAACACTGTAGACAGAAAAAATTGGCGTATAGTTATGAATTGGCACTTAGCGGAAACTAGAGAAGAAGCAAGAAAACAAGCAAAGGACGGCTTGTTTAGACACAATAATGAATATAGTGTCGCCGCCTTGAAGCCAGATGAAGGTATCACATACAAAACTCCAGACGACGCCGTCGACGGTGTAGCCTTCTCCGATGGAAGCACTGCAGTGATAGGGACCCCAGACGATTTAGTGACCAAAATAAAAGAAATGATAAATATGACTGGCGGTTTCGGCTGTGTCATAGGGTTTGTTCACGACTGGGCAAACCGGGAAAACACCCTTAAAAGTTGGGATTTGGTAGCAAGATACGTCATCCCTGAAATAAATGGTTTAGTTGATGACTATCGCGATTCCTATAAATTCGTAACACAGAATCGGGAAACCTGGACCAGAGCTCAAGAAGCCGTCATGAACAAAATAACTTCTAATGAACGTTCAGCCAAAATAATGGAAACGCAAGGTTATGAAGGCGAAAAAGCAAAAACCCAGTGACTGTTGACCAAATCAAAGCACATTAGTTTTGATCCATTGCCAAGGCTTTACCTCGGCAAAATGCAAAACATATTCCTGTCCAAATTTCGGTATGTATAGAATCATTAGAACCAACAATAATGATTTAAATTTAGTCGGTATCAACCGTGGCGCAAACCGCTGACAGATTATGTAATACAGGAAGAAGTTTTCAAAAAGATTAGGGAAGAAGAAGATCAGTTTCCTATGCTCTTCTCCGGTTATTTCAAAGGCCGAAATACCGGCCAGTCTGAATATAAAGAGAGCAATAGCTGCAAATTTTGCGAGTCGATTTGGCCACCCCAAGCAAACTATGGCTTCAATAGATAAATAATACATATCAAGCCATTTGTCGAATAATTGGTAATTTTCTCCGAATCCAACGGCTGGCTCACCCAGGGCCCCCTGCAGTGCGTCAACCAATACAACATCCAACATATCCAACGCCATAGATAATATTGAACCCGTTATCCTATTTCTAAAAATCGACAATGGCAGTATTAGCCTTAAGGCCAAAACAATGAGAGCCGAAACAGACATACACCTAAGACCTCAAAAACTAAATCCCTTCTAAAAATCTACACCCCTTAAAACCAGGACCCGCGTTAGGATCATATTAATTCACCAAACCATTATAAGAAATATTAAATACTGTTATTAGGTTCCACGTTCTGCCACTTGATAACTTATCCTAAAGTGTTTTAGGATTATTATCGAAATGATTAATTCAATTAACGTATACAACTGTTCTTGTTGTACCGATCCAGCAGGGTCGGGGTATTGATCATGAACTGAAATAAAGCTATTTAATCAAGTATAAACCCCGCACCAGCGGGGTTTTTTTATTAGGAGAATAAAGTGAGTATAAGAATTGGTGACAAGGCCCCTAATTTCACCGCGAATACTACCCAGGGTCCCATAAATTTCCATGAGTGGCTTGGTGACCAATGGGGTGTATTCATGTCTCATCCGGCTGATTTCACACCAGTTTGCACAACAGAAATAGGGAGAGTTGCAAACCTAAAAACAGAGTTCGCCAAAAGAAATGTCAAAGTGCTAGTAGTAAGTGTTGGAACAAAGGCAGATCTAACACCTCTGGAATCACATAATGAATGGATAAAAGATGTAAATGAGACACAAAACGCTACCGTAGATTTCCCTCTTGTAGAAGATCCTGACAAAAAAATAGCAGATGCGTATGGAATGATCCATCCTAATGCAAACGATACATTAACCGTTAGGTCCGTGTTCGTTATCGGCCCCGACAAACTTGTTAAATTGATCATATCTTACCCGGCGTCGACTGGAAGAAATTTCACAGAAGTACTACGGGTTTTGGATTCCCTCCAACTCACCGCTGAATACCAAGTGGCAACGCCAGCCGATTGGGAAGACGGACAAGATTGCATTGTGGTACCAGCAATCTCTACAGAAGACATTCCAAGTAAGTTTCCTAAAGGCTATACGATAGTAAAAGAATACCTACGAACTACTCCACAGCCCAACTTGTAAGGTTTATTTAAACATGAAGAATTTCTTTTCATTCCCCGAACTTATTAATGAACCAGCAGCCCGATTGGTCGCCTCTGGGGTACTGCTAATGTCTCTTGCATCAATAGTGTTAATTAGCCTAGAAATAGACTTTGTTCTAATCATCCTGTTGACTATGGCCTATGGGTTTTTAGCCAGAGTTTCTTCTGGCCCGAAGGTAAGCCCTCTCGCTCTTATCGTTACCAAGTTTATAATTCCAAAATCAAATTTTGAAGAGAAGTTAGTCCCCGGTGCGCCTAAGCGGTTTGCGCAAAGTGTCGGCCTAGTCTTCTCTACATCGATTTTAATCCTCTGGTTAGTTGATCTAGGTACCCTGAGCGTAGTACTACTGTCAATTCTAAGCCTGTTTGCATTCCTAGAATCGGTGGTAGGATACTGCTTCGGGTGCAAAGTATTTAAAGTTTTAATTTCGATAGGCATAGTGCCCCAAGAAATTTGTGAACAATGCGCGGTATATGAATACTAAAAAGCGATCGTATAAGAGACAAGGTGACCGTAATTGCTAGAATCCCTAGCTAGTTCACGTATTCCATTCACGGATCGTTTTGAAAAAGTTGGCCCCAACGGCTTAGGATTCCATACCAGTGCCGAAGAAGTAATCCAATCACTCAATTTAGAAAATAAAACATTTGTTGTTACCGGAGCTACCTCTGGGATCGGATTAGAGACAGTGAGGGTTCTATCTCTCAAAGGAGCAAGAGTGATCGGGTTAGCGAGGACAATTGAAAAGGCTAACTCAATAAAATCCCTAGCAAATGACCAATTCATACCTATGGAATGCGACTTATCAGAACCCAATTCAATCTCTAATTGTTGTGAAATTTTGATTTCAAAAGATACAAAAATTGATTCTGTCATTTGCAATGCTGGAGTTATGGCACTTCCAAAATTGCATCAAAAATATGGTGTTGAATTACAATTTCTAACCAATCACATTGGGCATTTTATGTTGGTCAACATGCTAAAACCAACCCTGACAAAAGAAGCGAGAATAACCGTAGTGTCAAGCTCGGCACACAAGGTGTTTTCCTACCCTAATGGAATTCAGTTTGATGATTTTTCTGGCACTCGCAACTATAACCCTCAGAAAGCGTACGGTCACTCAAAACTGGCTAATCTCTTGTTTGCAAATGAACTGGCGAACCGACTCCATAGCACTACTCAAACAGCAAATGCAGTACATCCTGGTGTAATCAGGACTAACCTATTTAGGCATTACAGTCCTTTACTCAAATTTGGATCAATTTTATTAGAAAAACTACTTTTTAAAAACGTAGGGCAAGGAGCTGCTACTCAGGTGTACGTGAGTACTCATCCAGATGTTAGAGGTATAAGCGGGAAATATTTTTCCAACTGCAATCCAAGAGAAACTTCTAAACATGGCAAAGATCACATGATGGCTAAAACATTGTGGGATTTCTCTGAAAGGATCGTGGGAAGAATCACCCATGGAAATGATTGGATAGATTCTTAAAAGAAAATGGGACTCTAGCAAACCTGAGTGAGGGTCATTGGGAGGAATGTGAAAGGGGAACATGTAATGAAATTCTTTAAGGTCCACAAGAACAATCGTTTAGTTGAAATTATGGCGCTCTACAATCCTAATCAGGTCATTCGATCGGATTGAATACACTATATACTAGGAAAAAGAATTGATATCATTCATCAGAGATGGACTCAAACGGTATAGCAAAGACAACCTAATATCAATTACACTCCCGACATGATTTTGTCACACAAAATACATTAAAAGGAACTTCTAAAATGACCAAATACATACCGAGCCCCAGAGACTGGGTACGAGAACAGGTAGAGCTTTATGAGGCTAGCGGAGGAAAAGAAGGTACCACTCTAAGAGAAACTGGACTTCCAGTCATAATCGTGACCAATACTGGTAACAAAACAGGTGCAGTTAGAAAAACGCCTTTAATGAGGGCAGTGGATGGCTCTAACTATATACTGATTGCCTCAACGGGAGGCGCTCCAAAACATCCTGTTTGGTACTACAACCTAAGGGCCAATCCAGCAGTTAAAATTCAAGACGAATCAGATATCTATGATATGACTGTCAGGGAAATAGTTAATTCAAATGAAAGAAAAAGACTTTGGGATATAGCGGTGGCCGCATACCCACCGTATGAGGAATACCAGGAAAAAACTGATCGGGTAATACCTGTTTTTTTGGCAGAACCATCCTAAACCGCTAAAAATAAATTCTTGGCAATCTATATTTTGATCGCTCTGAGACATTCGATACATTGTCCCTAGATAAACAATATGGACAGCAATACCAGCATTCGAAGCTGGTAAGAATTCAGAGCCGAGTTCCTACCATTAGGCAAAACATAATCGTTTGCCATCAAAATCAGTACCCGAGGGATTTATTTCAAGGTTTTGGGCCCAATTATCTCTAATATGCTATTCCATTCTTCGCCGTATATTATTCCACTACATCCATCTAGAATCAGTGAGAAGAAATTTACCATCAACATCCCCACCGAAGGATGAATGAAAACAAGAACTGCTAATAACGGCCATATCGGAAAAAGTAGTGTACGGAAAATCCTTTAGCTATCTATACCAGATACAATAAGTTGACAATAACCAAAAAGGAGGAAGCTATGGGTCAGGTCGGAATAATGGGTCTTAGGGCTCCTGGGGGCTCTTGGGATGACACCAAAGAACTAGCGATTATGGCTGACGATTTAGGCTACAGCTGTATAACTATGGGAGAATCATGGGGGGAAGATGCGTTTACCTCACTAGCTCAAATATCAGCTGTAACTAAACGCATCAAAATTGGAACAAGTATTGTTCCAGTATTTGCGAGGTCTCCGGCAAACCTTGCTATGACGGCTCTAAACATGGATGTAATGTCCAAGGGAAGATTTTTTCTTGGGTTGGGCGCCAGTGGAAAATTGGTTATTGAAGGCCTACACGGTGAAAAGTTTTCCAAACCCATTACCAGAATACGGGAATATGTGGACATTCTAAGAAAGGCTATGAAAGGGGAAAGATTAGATCATTCTGGTGAGTTTTTTGAAATTAGCAGATTTAAATTAAGATTCACTCCTCAAAGATCTGATTTACCAATATACATAGCTTCACTAAGCCCGCCCAGCCTCCGAATGACTGGTGAGATAGCTGACGGTTGGCTCCCAATTTTCTTAGCACCATCAAGAATGGATGCAGCCATTGAACAGCTGAAAGAAGGAGCAGAATCTAACAATAGGACACTCGATGACATCACTATTTCGCCACAAGCTTCCATATATGTAACAGACGAACCTAAGGTGGCAAGAGACCGAGAACGGCCTCATATCTCTTTTTACATCGGCGGTATGGGAGTCTTTTACCACCAGTATATGCATCGGATAGGCTTTGGGGAGGAAGCAGATATGATCAGGAAGGCGTATATGGACAAGGAACGTGGCAAGGCAGCAAGCCTAGTCACCGATGAAATGGTTGATGCAATGACTATAATTGGTACCCCCGAAGAATGCGCTTCTCAAATAAAGAAATTTTTTGATGCCGGCGTGGATGAAATTCGATTAGTACTTAACGAGGATACAAAACAAGGTTACGAAGATACTATCCAATATCTAGCTCCCCACATAAATTAATTGGAGATGGCAACCAAATATGTCTATTACTATAGAAAGCCTCATCAGCGAATCACATCAAACCGCAACCGCTAAAGGATGGTGGGATGATCCCAACAGGAACGTTGGAGAGCTGTTGGCACTCATCCATAGTGAAGTTAGTGAAGCTTTGGAGGTATATAGGGTAAAAGGAAAAGATTCCTTAAATGAAAACTGGCTGGGGGATAAAGGAAAACCAGAAGGATTCACAGTAGAATTGGCAGATGTCATTATCAGGATCGCGGATTTTTGTGGAGAATTTGGTTTGGATTTAGAGGAATCTTTAACGGCTAAGTTAGCATACAATCGCACCAGACCTTACCGTCATGGTGATAAAAAAGCATAAAGAAAATAACTCATTTTCCAGGCGTACAAGAAGGAAAAACAGAAATGGCAAACAAAATCATTGCAAACATGAAAGAAGGAAAAAAATCCTATGGTATATCCCTAAGCTTTTATGCTGACGAAATGATAGAACTCGCAGGAGCCATGGGCCTTGATTTCGTGAATTATGATGGGCAACATGCACCCATTACCCCAGAAACGATAGACAGGTTCTGTAGAATGTGCGATGGCTGGCAAGTGACCCCGACAATGCGAGTACCAGACCAAATACCTAGCAATATTTTGAACTACATCGATAGAGGTATCAAAGCAATAACCATTCCGTTCGTTAATACACGTGAAGAAGCTGAGGCAATGGTCGAATGCTGCTATTTTGCTCCGCGAGGGCATAGGAGCTACACCAGTAAGAGAGTCCAGAGATTCGGACTAGTCGACGATTTACGGAAAATGATGCAAGATACAAACGATGACCTATTGATAATGCCACAAATAGAAGACATCAAAGCTTACGATAACTTAGATGACATCTTAAAAGTGGGCGGAATAAACGTGTTTGCTGGCGGACCAAATGATCTTGCCCAATCAATGGGGTTTCCAGGGCAACCCGACCATCCCGACTGCATTGAAATCACTAAGGAGGGCACCCGAAAAATACACGCCGCAGGTAAATTCCGAAATGAAGACATAATGGTGTCAATTGACGCAACCATAGCCGTTCGCGACTCCGTTAAAGGAATGTTAACCGATAGTACTGGCCTAAAAGGATATTAAACATTGAAATGAAATGGTCTTCCAAAGTATCAGATTCAACGGATTTTGAAAAAGGCATCCGCGAATGCTTAACTGCAATCAAAGTGGATTTGGACGCACAGCCTGACCTTGTCATCGCTTTTGTATCTCCAGATTTTGCACCTGTCTACAGAGATTTACCGGGTTTAATCTATGAATATTTTCCAGAGACAATAATTGTTGGTTGTTCAGGCAATGGTGTCATAGGAAATGGTATAGAAGTCGAAAATAGGTCCGGAGTGGCATTGAGTGCCGCAAAAATGCCAAACGTATCAATTTCACCATTCCATATAACTGACATTGAATTACCAGATGGCGACCAACCTCCTGAGAGATGGGAAAATCTTCTAAGAGTCGAAAAAGGGTTCAATCCAAAATTTATTATTCTGTCAGATCCGTTTAGTATAGAAATCCAAGACCTTTTGAAAGGCATGGACTATGCTTTTCCCGACTCTACCATAATCGGAGGGATAGCCAGTGGTGGATCGCAACAGGGTAGCAATGTTCTATATTTGAATGATCATGTATTGGATAACGGAGTTGTTGGAATAGGCTTATACGGTGATGTAGAAATAGATACCATTGTAGCTCAGGGATGCAAACCAATCGGTGAATTAATGAGAGTCACCGGATGTGAACGAAATATCCTGACAGGTTTAGATAACAAAACCCCATTTGAAATTTTGCCAGAGTTGTACAACGATCTCTCGGAATCAGATAAGCAATTATTTCAACATTCCTTGTTTCTGGGAACTGTAACAGACCCTTTTATAGATATTCCTAGTACCAAAGATTTTTTGATACGTAATATTGTTGGAGCCAATCCTGATGAAGGTAAATTAGCAATTGGCGAAATATTACGAGAAGGCCAATTAGTGCAATTCCATCTAAGAGATTCAAATACTTCTTCAGAAAATTTGAGGATGATGTTAGAAGAATATGAATCAGATCAAGATAACCACAATCAATTCGGAGCCCTCCTCTTTTCCTGCTTAGGCAGAGGTATGTACTTATATGGTGATGCTAATCATGATACCAACATGTTCAAGGATTTTGTCGGCGAAATACCTTTAACTGGCTTTTTCTGTAATGGTGAAGTTGGGCCCGTCGGTGATACTACATATATTCACGGGTACACCAGCTCATTTGGAATAATTAAACCAAAGACGTAGTTGTAAGTTGCTAACTAGAACAATCTACTCTGTGGGTCAATCCCCAAAAAATATTGGCCAGCGGTGTCATAATGTGACATCCTGCCCTGAATCTGTTGGGCAATCACCCTAACATCCTGCATTCGCCTTTGTATCGGGCTAGTTTCAAAAATCGCTGTGGCTCCGCTTAAGGAATATGCGATATCAGTCACCTTTACCGCCTCTCGAATGGCGTGAGTACTCGAAAGTCTTAAATTTATCCTTCTCTCCACAGGAATTACTCTATCTCTAACCGCACTTTCCCACACTGCCTCTGTACTATCTCTGAGATAAGATTTCGCAGACCTCCATAAAGCTTCGGCTTGTCCTATTTCACGTTGAGTGAACGGTTGTCTCATAAGTAGCTCCTGTTCTTGAGGAGTCTTGGCCGACGAAAGTTCAATCAATGAATTTAGGGCACCCCTCGCAACCGCAAGAGCTGTGGTAGCGAATCCCGAGCAAAACAATAGAGTCTTCGGTATTACATATATTGGTCCATTTTCCCGAGGGGATAACCCTTCAATGAAAGAATGGCTTTCTGGTACAAACAAATCTTCTACAGTAAAACTAAAACTCCCAGTCCCCCTCAATCCATTCACTTCCCAAGTATCGATAAATTTCACCTGTTCCTTGGGAATCATCATATTACGTTTTTCCAAGGATTCTCCATCCTCCAACAGCCTCCCTTCTATGGGTGTTAAGGCCACAACCCATTTTGCGTGTCTCGATCCAGAACTAAAATTCCATCTTCCATTCAGGCGATAACCTCCTTCAACAGGGACAGCTGAAGGAGAAATTGGAGGCCCATTAGAAAGAATGACAGTGGGGTCAGACCATATTTCTATGGCTAACTCTTCCGGCATAAACGCCGAAAGCGTAGATAGAACATTATTCTGATTGAGACACCACCCTACACTTCCATCCGCTTCAGCGATAATAGCAACCAGTTCCAGAAATTCCAGATAATCAATTTCATAACCCCCAACGGATTCTGGGATATATAGCCTGAAAAGTCCCTTTTCGGCCATTTCAGATGCAAGACTGGGAGGTATTTCTCTCTCTTCAGTAATTGTCCGCGAGGCATCCAGAATCTTAGGAACAAATTCCTTAGCAATATCAAAAAAGGTGCCATTTTTGCTTGTTTGTGAACTACTATTTATATCAACCATAATTCCTCAAACCCAAGCCTACGGGCCGGTATATACTAATTTAACCCCGTCAATAATAAGCAATTTAGCTACGAATACACCAATGCTTGTTTCCGGTGTAGTAAGTTAGAAGGATATTTAACTATACTTGTCTACTAAAAATCTACTGAGCAAACATTCTAGTTTCACCGAGGTAAATTGATGCTAAATCTGGAGTCACTACTACTGAGACTTTCAAATGCCCCAGGACCTCCAGGGTTCGAAAATGCCGTACGCCAAATAGTGAAGAACGAATTAGATTCATATGTCGATTCATTAGAAACAGATGGAATGGGTTCGCTAATTGCATTAAAAAATGGCCCTCCTGATTCTCCTAAAATAATGCTTTCAGCACATATGGATGAAGTCGGATTACTGGTGAGATATATAACTTCAGATGGTTTTATAAAATTTCAAAACCTAGGAGGATGGCTCGATCAAGCTTTAATCGGACAAAGATGGCAAATAATGACATCGAAAGGGATTGTCCTAGGAATAACAGGAATCAAAACCCCTCATATTATGTCCGTTGAGGAAAGAGGCAAAGTTCTTAAGGGTGAGAGTCTCTTTTTGGATGTCGGAGCGAAGAACAAAACCGATGCTGAAGAACGCCTCGGTATAAGGCCGGGGGATCCAATAGCTCCAAGTAGTGAAGCCACAATATTAAATAAAAGTGAATTTATTTTAGGCAAGGCATGGGACGACAGGGCCGGGCTAGCAGTTCTGATAGCAGTTATGGAGTCAATCAAAGACACCAATTTACCCTTCCATGTTTATGCTGTTGCAACCGTACAGGAAGAAGTCGGTCTGAGAGGAGCCCATACAAGTAGTTATGCTGTAAACCCGGATATAGGTTTAAATTTGGAATCTGGTGTGGCGGGAGACTACCCTGGTATCTCTCAGTATGAGGCTCAAGAGAAACTCAATGGCGGGCCAGCAATATTTTTACATGATTCATCGATGCTTCCTAATTTAAAACTTCGTGATTTCGTAACGGAGACTGCCGATAAGGCGGGGATATCCCTACAGTTCAATGTCCTGAGCGGGTACGGCCAAGATGGAGCAGAAATGCAAAAAGCTTTTGAAGGAACTCCTGCAATAAATTTAACCGTCCCGACAAGGTACCTACACAGCCACAATTCCATCATAAGTTTGGAAGATGTCAAATTAGCAGTAAAGCTTGTCGAAAAGTGTATATCAACACTTGACCTCAAACTGATCGAAAGTTTGAAAAACTTCGATTAGCGTATGTGCAGGTAGTTTTCTATGAATCTTCGATCCTTGCTTATAGTCACATTCAGCAGATTTCACACTCTGGTACTTCGGCTTACTAGAGGGAAATTGATGAAAAGATTATTGGGATTAGACATGTTGTTACTTACTACGGTTGGCAGAAAAACAGGCCAAAAACGATATACCCCTTTACTGTTCAAAAAAATAGAAGGCAGCTTCCATTGTGCTGGCTCCTTTGGAGGAAGTGATAAACCTCCTCATTGGTATAGCAACATACTATCCGATCCCTCAGTGGAAATCCTGGCAGAAGGCAGAACTTTTCAGGCTCAAGCACACATACTTGAAGGAAATGCAAAAGCAGATGCCTGGAATTCTTTGATAGATTTATATCCCAATTTTCAAAAATACCAGAACAGAACTGACCGAGTTATACCTGTAGTTAAATTTGAAGGTAAATCAAATTGCGATTGACTCCTACTATTTGTCCAACTAACATTTAGATATCAGATTAAAAGTAAGTTTTAATATGAAGCGTAATCATTATCAATGCGCTTGTAGCTCAGTTGGATAGAGCGCAGCCCTGCGAAGGCTG
>CEUY01016485.1_pt1 | contig 36373 bp, 38 predicted proteins | sample 361481 | NCBI WGS metagenome assembly CEUY01 (sample SAMEA2622737, study PRJEB7988) | marine metagenome | isolation source: saline water (ENVO:00002010), including | reverse complement strand
GTTATATGAAACTGCTGGCTCGTGTCTCCTAAGCCAAGGACAAGGGCTTCGTTAGATGAGTCACCTGTTGACCAGCGCAGGAGTGCATCACCCCCTGATGTTGACCCAAGAGAGAAGTCAACATTGTCATTGACCGCAATGTCACCTGTGCCACCTGAGAGAGCGACTGTGCCTGAGGCATCTGGGAATGTAATAGTACGAGTGGCTGTCGGAGTGCCTTGGAAGACATGCGCATAGGAGCCATTGGTGCCACGTAGACGTAAAGATCCGGCTTCCATAACGGCAGTCTGGATTTCATCATCATACTTTCGCCAGCGGACAGAAGAACCAGACGTGACCTTGATGTCATACAAGCCTTCAGCAATGCCACTGAACTCAAACTTACCATTTGAGTCAGTGTCAACTGTTGCTATTTGAGTGGTAGTGTTTTTAGTGAGGACCTGAGCTGTTGCGCCCTCCACTGGTGATCCAGCTAAGTTAAAAGCGTACCCTAAAAGATCGACTGTCATAGTTAAGCTCCTGCACCCAGGCGAGAATGGTCTCGATACTCTAGTGCTTCTCGAACATAGTATTTAGCATTTGTTAGAGCGTCATCCTCGTCTATAAAGATTAGGGTAACACCTGTAGAGGCTAGGAAAGAACGTGTTTGAATATCAGATTGAACAATTGCTGAGCCTTTTTCATAGTGGTAGTAAATACCTTGTACGTTAATAGCAAGGTCTGGTGGCTCAATAAATTGGAAGTCTACAATCCGCCCACCTTTTTCTACACGCCCTCCGAACTGCTTGCTTTGGAATATAAAGTCCCTGTCAGGCCTCTTTCCTAACTGTAGCAGCGCATTAAATACTGCAATTTCAGGGTCAGATCCTGAGTCTTTGCTTGTTGGTACGGCGGCAGCAAAAACCATTACGTTTCCACCACACTTAAGGTGGTTACACCAGCATTGTCCAACCCTGTTGATTCAACTCCGGTTAGATTTGTTGCATCTACCCAATAAGTTTGGTCTGCATCACCATTTTTATATGTGAACTGGAGCAATGTTTGATTTGCTACACATGCTTGAATAGCCTCTCTTTGCTCATCTGGTGTTAACCCTCCGTAGTTTTCTGTATGGTCAATAGTTATCTGCCAACCATATTTAGGGTTCAGTTTTTCACGCCACCTAAGTTCCATCATTGGTAGATCGGGGGAGGTGGTTGCGTCTACCTGACCAGAAAATACTAACTTGAAAGCTATCTCAGAAAACGACAAACCAACAGGGTTATTACTACTATCTTTAAAAGCTACAGTCTGTTTTCCATTAGTGGTCAAGGTTGTCCATAACGTCCATGTATTTGAGAAGTCTGTTGCGTAGTAAACAGCAATTTCCCGAGTCCCTGATGAAAGATTATTCGTTATAAAGGTGACATCAAGGGCTAGTTTTTCATGGACTACATCTCCTCCGTCAAAGAAGGGGGTGATATGTGTTCCCTCTGTTGCGTATACCTGATTTGCAACCTGGTCTGGGTTTACTATGTCTGCTTCAATGTCTATGTAGTAAACAAGCCCACCATAGCCCCACCATAAGCGATAGATATCTATGTTGCTTGCTGTGTAGGCGTCAGTTACAAACATGGAGGTAACATTTGTTCCAAAGTCTCCTCCTACCCACTTCACTTCCCAAGAGATATCGTTCCAGCCCATGATTACAGCGTAGCCAACAGTTGTTATGTCATCTTGCGTAAAGAAAGCCATGCTTCCCTGACCGCTAGATATCGCACCACCGCTTAAAACTATTTCATCGGCTGCTGAGACTTCTGTTCCGACGAGCAATTCATTGTGGGCCGCAGCGGACGTTGCAATTGATCCGCGATAGTCGGAGGGCACTCCGTGGTCTCTGTCCGGCCCCATGACGGTAGAGGTGGCTCCACCAGAGCCGATAACACGCTTATAAACCGAGAGACCAACTGGTATATATATTGCTTCAGCCCAGTCATTAGATCCCAATGCCCCTTTTGTGTGTCTTGGAAAACGTGGTTCTGTTGGATGCCACAACTTACTGTCTGCATCGTGAGAGAACACGCCTCTTTTTGTTGCCGCATAGATAACAAATTCTCCGAACGCATCTCTAGATATAAAAAGTCCTGTTACGGAGCCACTTGGTACAGGTAGTTGAGCGTCTTCATCCCATGCGTTTTCATCAGTTATGTCGTAGTTAGACCTAAGTAGTCCGTCATCGTCGATCATCCATAATTGATTGCGCCAGATTACTCCGTAGATCCCGTTAGTTGTCCTGTCTGTAAAAGATGCACCGTCTGTTGTGTACGTATACCCTCCTGTGTGGAAGATAATCATGTAAACCGTACCGTTAACCCGGTCTGTTATCGCACTAACAGCATCACCAGGGAGTGTGTCTAAAGCTGACCCCCAAGAATCAGTAGAGTTGTTGTACTTAAAAACCTTGTCTTTTTTTACACAGTAAACCTCGTTATTTAAGTCTGTAATTATGTTTACAAGGCCTGCTGTGTTATCAACATTTGCTGTCTTTACAGCTTTACGTGGCAAGACAAGGTGTTCTTTATGGCGAGTCTGCATAGTAGACCACCAGCTACGGTCAGCCGTGGTTGAGTCTGTGCCACGGTGCACTCCGATACCGCCACGCCAGTCGTTCCATGTCAGGATAGACGACCGTTGATCTGCGCCACGCTGTGTATCTCCAATAGTAAAACGTGGGGCTTGTATAGACGTAAGTATTCTCTTTGGCGCACTAGCAACCTTAAATCTAAAACCCCCAAGAGCTATCTCGTCTTCGTCTACAACCGAGGCGTCAGCTAAAACAGATGTTGATGGAAGAGCCATTATTCAATTACCGCCAGCCACATTAAATCGTCACCATTTGTTGCGGCATCAACCCATAATTCTTTAAATTGGATGCCGCCTTTACCGTCCTTGCTAAAGTTAATCTCGGTAGGCGCTGTCCCTTTGACAACAATTAACCCGCTTACACCACTAGACCCTTCAACTGTAGAGTCCCCAAAGTAAACAACAGAACTGTTGCCCGCAGGTGTTGATAAATAGATGCGAGTAACTATCTCGTTTGTATTACTTAGGCGTACAGCAGTACCGGACGAGCTTACGTTAGTAGCGCCTGACTTTAGCCTCATGCAAATTTTGTCCCTGCTTTTATTAATGGAAGACCTGCTTCCGCCATAGATGCTTGCCGCTCCCAGTATTCAGCATCTTGGCGTAAGTTGTCACGGTCCGTCCTGGATCCCTGGGTTAGAGACATTTTGCCGTGAGATATAACACGAGCCTTAATAAGATCTGGAGACAACTCTATTGAGCTAGAATCAGAAGAGGGAAGGGCTGGCAATCGGTAGCCGATAACATTCATTAAGGAGCTACCCATAGTGTCACGCCCATCCTTTAGGATACGAAATTCATTTGCCTCGGGATCAACATCCCATTGGCTTCTTTGAAGTGTTTCCCAGTTTCCCATGTTATCTGTAGTTGCTTTTACACGGTTAAGCCAGATGGTATTAGCTTTTGCATTAGCGTTATATTCAAGCCCGATGCTAATAATCGCTGTATTGTTCTCGGGGTTATTGAGAGCAACCCTGACGTATTGCCAGGAACGAGCAGTAAGGGCAGGGACATCCACGTAATCTGTTTCCGCTCCCGCATTAGCGGATGCGCTAAGCCTTAAGCGTAGATCTGCTGCAGCCGTAGCGGTATCAGCTTTTATCCAGAACTCTACATAGTCCCGAGCTGAAAGATTTGCGCTGGTGATACTTTGAGATGTAAGGATTATTCCATCAGTAGAGCCTGTGTAGTCGATACGCATACTAGCGTTACCGTATCGAAAGTCTTCTGTATCAGTAGAGGTGCTTGCATTTGTCCCAGTTGACTCGGTCCAGGCCTTCATAGCGTCATCTAGTACATCACCTACAAATTTGTTCCTGTACCTGATCTCTGTAATACCAATTAAGCTGCCGGGGATAGCGTAGTTAGTTGTGCGCTCGTGAGAGTGCAGAGACATGTCTTCATCTACAACCAGCCCCCTAGAAGTTCGCTGTGTGATAGCTCTGTTAATCATACGGTCAACAGCACGGGGGTCAGCCTGAGCTTCCCACAGTTCAAACGTGACACCAGAAGCAATGTTTGTACTAAATGCAGTTGTCGTAAGATCTCCAGATCCATTGAAAGCTGTTACTCGCCGTGTCTCACCTGAAGCACCCCCAGAAGTAACTCTAACCCACTTTCCAACGTGGTCATTAGTGCCTCCTAATAGGTTGGTGTCGATAACTGAAGAAGTATCTGCTGCTGACGTAGTTGCACCTATATATACGACACCCAGTTCTTCTCCGACTGCTTGTCGTGTGTCTACGCGTGTGATTGCTTGCATTACTGCCATTAGAGAATGTCTCCCTGGTCTGCCGGTAGCTCTCCCCTGGCTCTCTTACGGTCGTCTTCCCATTTTACCCTGGCCTGCAAGGCTTCTCGCATCTCTCTTACTTGATCTGCGGTTACATTAGCTCTTTCAGCAATTTTTTCTTGTTCTTTTTTGTACGCTTCTTCTTCACGTTCCGTCTGCCATGCAAGGATTTCATCAAGTTGTGCTTGTGAGTAGAGGGAAGAAGCGCCAGGAATGTATACCGGCGTTGCTTGGGGTCCGACGAAAAAAGTGTCTTCTTCGACATGTTTGAATCCGTACCTTTCAGTAGTTGAGGGAGGGACTATGATTCGCTTCTTGCCTGAGAGTTCCATGATTCCTTTCAGCGGTTCACCAAGCAGCCTGGGGAGCTAAAAACTAAGCTCACCGCCACCCCGAAGGGAAGATAAAGAAAGGGGCTAGCCTACTCCGACCATCGAGTAAGCCAACCCCTTTAAATTTAGTACCTAACCTGAAGGTCTATAAGTGAATAGTCCGTGTTGCCTTCAACAGCAAGCACTACACCAAGCCTTACTTCTACTGAGTTATCAGAAGCGGATGGGCCTGCTGCTCCATCAGTACCACAGGTATACGCTTCATTGCCAAGCACAAGACTTGCTACAGATAAAACTGCTGCTGGTCCTGCTGTTTGGTTCCAGAAGTATTCCCCTGAAGCAATGTCATGGGTTGGAATCCCCATAACTGAGCCATCAATGTCACTGATGTCAAAGATTTCTACTGAATGACCGAGAGGCTTATGAAGACCAGCCTTAGATGAAGTGGTTAGTGCAGTCTGAACTGACTCGTTGTCAGCAAGATCAATCGTCAAAGTTGCGCTAGTAGCTGCTGTACTGTGGTCTGCGATTGAGAAAATCTGCCCTTGCCCAGCATCGTCGTTAATGAAAATGTAGCCATCTACATAATCACCACGAGTAGCAAAGTCGCCTGTGAACTTACCACTACCTGTAATAGCAGTAGAACCACCGTTAGTTAGTTTTATTCGGGTTGCTCCAACAGCGGCGGCTTCAGCAACAGCTAGGTCAGCATCGTGATCGGTAGCAGATTGCGAACCCATCGTAACTAAACCAGCGGTAATAGCTTCAGCAGCTTTGCAGTAGTAAAAGACTCGCCCGTCTGGGTACACCATCTTGGTTCCAAGGCGGTGCTTCTGGGTCGTGCTAGTGGTTTTATCATATCCGGGTGAACCAGATACTACGGGTGGAAATGCCATTTTAATATCCCTCCTTGGGATAAGTTTTACAGGTTCTAAGACCTGCGATAGTCCGATATTAAAGGCTCGGTCTATCGTTACACCTTTTAAAGGACTTTAGGCGCAGCCTTCAAAGCGCTTTTATGGACTTTACTCTTTCGCCTGTGTGTCTTCAAGCCAAGCATTGATGTAAACACCTTGCCATCATCACAAACATTGCAAAAGAACTCGCCCTGTTCTTCAGCATCCACGGGAGGCTTCTTCGGCTTTACCGTGTCGGCCTCCCGTGTTGCTTCAGGATTACTAACAACGTAGTCAGGGTGTTCAGTAGTATTCGATCCAGGTGGTGCCAGAAGGAAACCTCTAGAAAGGTACCTCTGGAGACTGTGAGGATCTCCCGGCATGTTAGGCATAGGGAACCATTGGCCATCAGACTCTTTGTAGAGTGTGACTTTCTTGACTCCTGCAACCTGCATAGTTACAGGCGAATAGCCAGAGCGCCTAAGCGTCTCTCGCAGCTCGTCCGAAATCTTTATTTTTTTACCGGGCATTACTTACCTACTTACTTATGACGTTGCGTGGTCACCAATTTCGTATTCCAAAGCGGCACCAAGAGTGTCATCTACCTCGAACATGCTGTAGTCCTCAGTAACGACGACTTCCCATGCACGAAGCGAGATGTCTCGGTCTCGCTCTTCAGTCTTGCCCTTAGCAACAAGGTAGCCCATGGCGTTCTTGTTTGCGATGACCCCGAATCCGGAGTCAACACCCGATGTCTTTTGAATGTTTCCATCCTCAAAGAACGGTACGCCGCTGACCTTAATGCCAGTCCAGAAGTCCGCTAGAGCGTCTGCCGCAAACGGCTTGGGCAAGTTACCGCCAGAAGCGATAGGCCCAGAGAAGCCACTAATGAACTTAAAGATCGCATTAGGGTGGTGGACAATAAACAAAGGCGACCCCATTTTGTTTGCCTTAGCTTTCGCAATACATGCCGAAGCGTTAGCCAACGTAAAGTCAGCACCGTCAGCACCAAATTCAGTTCCGCCGTTAAGTCCGACGAAGAGCGCTATTGCGTCAGTGTCCTTCTTGCGAGCCATAGCAGTACCCATCTGGCGACCGATAATGCTAAAGACTGACTCGTTATTCTGACGAAGCAGAATGTCAGTTACGATGACCTTAAGGCCGACCTCAGCCGTCGTTGCCGAAACAATGGACGGGTTGATGTCTTCCGTATCGGTCATGTCGATGCCTTCATCCAGGTCGGATGCAGTCATCTGTCCTACCTTAGGAATATCAAGTTGATAGTGACCCTTAGGTAGATTGAATCTCTCAATCAAGTTTACAACCGGCATGTTGTGCTCTTCAGTCTCACGTGCTTTTACAAGCATGATTCGAGACATCTGTTGCAACACGCTAGTTGTTGAAAGTTGTGTAGCCATTTTTGATTTTCCTGCTACCGGCTAAAAGATAGACATCCCTAACTGCTTTGAAGCAGCGGCTGCCATATCTCTAGTGACCCTAGAGTCACCAGCAGCATAAGCATCTAGTATACGCTCCGCATCTGATGGAGCGACATCAGTGGCGGGTTGGCTTGTATCAAAGACCTGTCCAGAGGTTTGACCAGAAAGTTGACCTTCTAACTTTGCCATCCTAGCTAAATTCTTAGCGTGGGTTTCCATATAGTTAGGGTCATTGATTCCTGCTAACTCATTGAACGGTACTTGATACTGTGCAGAAAGCTCATAAGCGCGTGCTTTTTTAACTTGTTCAGCTACCTGTCCTTGTGCAGTTGATGTTTGCGCTTCAGCAGAGGTAGCTCCCTTATTGGCGAGATAGCTCTGCTTGGCAAGGTCGCCGTACGCGTTTGCAATTTCTTGCGCCGTTGCGTCCTCAACCCCACGGTCGATCAAAGCCTGATACTGCTGGTGTTTCCACGCTTGGACAGTGTTTTCCAGTTGCTCGACTTCGGCTTGTCGTCGTTGCATCTGTTGCGCTTGATTTGCTTGCTCTACCTGACCTTGCAACTGTGCAATACGCTGGTCTGTTTTAGATTGATATTCTTTAAATCCCGGCGTTTCGTACAGAGCTTGTTCAGGCCCAGCCTGCGCGGTGTCTACATTGGCGTTCCGGTCGGCTGCAACCGTCCCTTCTTGATTTCCGCCATCATTGCGCCTTGCGTCCTCATTACCTACCCCAGCGGCTACATCTCGCGTGAGAGTTCCTTCCGGTTCTTCTTGGACGTAGGTGTCAACTTCTAACAAGTCATCTGGAAGAGATTGCTGTTCCTGTTCGGGTCCTTTGTTGACCATATTCTTTTTTTCTCCTCGTGTACCACTAAGGGTGATATCCGATGTTCATAAAAATACTAACAGATGTTTAATACTACCGGGTAAGAGCAGGCTCCCGTTCCCATATTGGAGGGATAACTTCACGACCTAAAGGATCTAATTCTTTTTTACGTGGTGGCACAGCCTCTAGCCCTGCCTCTGACCTGTGCGCTTCTCTGCGCTGATCTATCTCAAGTTGCCTGCGCTCTATTTCAGATAGAGTTATGTCCACGTCTGGGGCAGCTCCGGCTTGCTCTTCTGCAATTTCATCTGGAGACTTAGCCCATTTTTGAATTAAAGATTTTCTCGCAGCATTAGACTTTTCGATGTTCTCTTTTTGCTTGTCAGGTAAAAGATCAAACATAGCCTTTGGAATATCTTTAGTGTTGGTGTTAGCGCGAACCCATTCCTCTTGCTCAGGAGTCCATGTCGCTAGAAGTGAGTCAAAGGTTGCGTTGAAGTATTCACTATTAAAAGAAAAGTCTGCATCTGTAGAATCCTCAATCATTTGGTAATACTGCTGAAGCGCTTTTTCGTTATTGTCCCTAGGCTCGTCCCGAGTTCCTTCAAATGCCCCATACTGAGCTTCAAAAGCTCCTGCTCTTTTATCAGAGCGCGTGTTTCCTGCATTAAAATACTGAGACACTTTAACCGAGTCAGAAGTTTCTGTATTACTAACGATTCCTACCAGCTCTGTCCAGTATTCATGGTCAATACTTTCGATTAACTCAGAGAACTCTGTCTCACTACGATTGGTCTCAAACTTGTTCATGTAGATTGCGTGATCTTGCAAGAAAGGAGGAAGGTCTTGGAACATTGAGTACGTAGGTTCTCTAAGCCGGTCAACACCTCTAGCGGGAGTCCGCCCATCTGGATACTTGTAATCTCTCCGGGCTAACTCTTCAACACCTTGGTATGAAATAACTGAGGTGCCAAAGAACGATGGGACAGCAAGCCATGCGCCCCTTATTCCATCTTCTGAATAAGCCTCTTCTAAGTCTTGAAGCATTAATGGAACAAACCTATTCCACAGTTCACGTTTTACATTCTCTTCTTCCCAGTTAATCTCATCACCTGTAAAGGTTCCTCCTCCTAGAAGGTCTGCGGCAAACCCAGGTATAGGTGCTAGCTTATTTCGCCAGAAGCTCCAGAACTCATTAAAGAGATCTTCATTGCTTAAGTCTGTGCTTTTGCCTGTTCCCGTTGACTTTCTTCTTTGTTGCGCAATTCTAAAGAATGTCCGTACAAGCGGTTGGAATCCACCCCAGATATCAATACGAGTGTTTCCAATTTGCATACGGCCAAAGTCTGAAGATGTTGGGTCAAGGTCTACATCAACCCCTGCCATAGCAGCAAGACCAAGAACAGTTGTGCCAAGCATTGTCGTTCCAGCCACATCACGTACTACGTGTTGCTTCACTCTCATTGAGTGGTCCCACCTAAGTAGCTCGTACGGAGTCTCTAATCTTGCAGCAGCTAACCTTGGAGAGAACAAAATGTTTGCAAGAAGGGGGGCAAGAGGCTCTGCCGCTCCTAGATCCCCTCGACCTGTTGAGATATTAAACCACCTAGCTAGATGCTTCCCATCTTGTATCGTTTGCATAGTAGGTGACCCGTCTTGGTTAAAGCCCTTACCTGATGCTTTCCAGTTTTCCCAAGCATCATTCATAAGGTTAAACCTAAGCTCATTTAAGAAAGAGTTGTAGCCTCGATCAGAAAAGCGGATAGGGTACCCCATGACTTGACCCATACCTTTTAATAAAGGCTTAGCCACTTCACCAATAACAGGGATTTTTCCTGCTCTATTAGGCATATTTTGTAAGAAGCGAGACATAAAAGCTTCTTCTCTGTCTGTCATTCCGGCCTCTGGATCAGTTTGGTGTAACCCAAAGCCTCCTCCTTGCTCAGGAAGACGATCAGTCTGCCCAGTAAATAGCGCGTAGTTTGCATGGTTTTCTCTGCGAGCACGTAAGCCTTCTTCGTATTTACCACTTAAGGCAGCCCTAAATGCGGGTCCTGTTGTTTTTGTCCATCGAACAGGGTGTCCTCCAAGTGAAAGCAAACCTTGTCGAAGAGGAGCTGAGAAATCAAGGGTTGCTAGCAATAGCCGCGGAATCCCAAGGATATCCATGATTTCGTCAAAGGCTTTACGTTTGAAGCCCCGAGTATCAAACAGTGAGGCAGTTAACTCTTTTCCAAAAACCTCTCTAAGCCTGACAATATCAAACCGGGTTATGTTTTCACCGTCAATTAGCTTGAATACCGCCCTAGTAGTATTGTGCTTCGTGTACTCCCGCATCTTTGGGTTTCTATTTATCCACTCAAAGACTATGTGAAGATCGGCTTCAGTAAATTCTGCTGGATCTAAAGGCTCAAACTTAATATCGGTTACATCTCTTGCGCCTTTTGGAGTTAAGGCGGAACTGGCACGAGCAGCAGATTCTCGCCCTGCATATCTGGGGTCGCTACGAACTCCAGCGCCTCTACCTACCAGCATGCGATTTTCTTCACGTCTACGTGCAATAGTGTCTTCAGTTGCAGCGCGTCGATCCCCAATAGCCGCTATGCCTTTTTCTCTGACGCTACCTTTAAGAAGCCTGTCTGCATCTTCAAACGGAATCTGGCGTCCTTTCCATGATTTCTTTTCAAGTTCAATGTCACTTGGGTTAGTAGGGTCTGCATACCCTCGCCTTTGCCTAGCAGCAAATACTGCCTGTGAGTGCCTGTCTTCAAGACTTACATTTTGAGCATTTATCTGACCGTAAGGACTAGCTGCTTCTGCTGGAGTTTGGGCACGGTCTATAAAACTTAGATCTGCTTCAGGAAGATCGTCAAGGTTTTGCTCTCTCCGTGAAGCCAGTAGGGCAACTTCATCCGCACCAGTAGGGGGGCGATCTGAAGAGGCTTCTATTATATTAAAGTCACCGTCTAGCACATATGGAATATCATTTAGGCGATGGCCTGACGGAAGGTCATTAGGGCGGGTATACCCAACTACGTTATTTATTGCCCAGCTAGTATCACTTTTATAATTACGGTCAGTCGCTATCTTTTCTATCCAGTCACCTATATGCGAGTCATTCGCTACATTCCTAACATCCAACCCGTAGCGCCTTGCGGCATCTACCGATTGCAACTCCCTTTGTACACCCGGGTCTCTAGTCATTACGCTAACTTCCCATACCTTAGCGTTATCAATAAAGCCTCGGGAAGCTGCCTGATTTCTTGGGAGCCTGGTGAAATGAATATAGGCCAACGGCGCAATGTCTTCATTAAACCAATTCTGATCTAGAACTGCAAAGCTACGCTCATCAGGGTTTCTTCTTGGCTCCCGACGGTCAATTATCTCGCGCGCTATAATCGTGCTACGACCTCTTCGTTCAAGTTCAATTGGTGGCTCGCTACCAGCGTTACGGGAACCTCCGAACATTATCGCCGAGCTACGTTGCCCATCTGACCGGAGGGGGTTCCAGTAATTATTTTCATTGACAGAAGTTGTGGCTAGGTCAAAAATTGCAGGCCTGACTGCCGGTGGCGGCGGGGTTCTGTTTACAGGCCGTCGCTGAACTTCAAGCTGCCTGCGGATTCTTTCATCATGTAGATCTGCTGCAACATCTTCATGTCCACCAAAGTCTGCATCTTCATCTAGGAAGTCCCGAAGTACTAATAGATCTGCATCTTCATCAGGGTCTAACTCGAAACCTAGTTCATCATAGCGGGGCCTTGTCGGTCCAGAAGGAGCGTCAGGTGCCAGCCTTTGGTACGGAACGGTACCTTCTTGTATGTTCCGGTCCATCAAAGGCTGCGAAACATCACCCTCTCTAGGGTTTGCACGTGCGTCTATAATCCTCCTCTGGTCTAGCGGCATCCCTTCAGGGAAGCGAGGCAGGCCTGTATACTCTCTCATTTCAGGGGTTGAAACAGTGAGTCCTGATTTTCCCCCAATTCCACTTTCAGGCCCAAATAGCGTTCTCTTGTCCTTTACTGTAGTAATTAGCTGATCGTAAGCACGGTACTCTGTTTCATTTAGGCTAACCTTGCCTGCCGTAAAGCCTTCATCAAGCGCGTCTTGAGTAAGGCGCCCTATATCTCGTAGCCACCTACCTACAAAGTCAAATACTTTTGCAAGGTTGTTTTTCTCAAGCTGTCCAAAATTTCTTGTGTTAAGCCTCCAGCCTTCATGGTCAAGTATGTAACTTAAAAAGCCTGCTGCAAATTTTTCTTCAGCTTCCTGTGACCAATTATCATAACCTAGATACTCATCGGGCGTTTTTTGCCATTCTGTGAAAAGTCCTTCTTGCCGTGAAAAAATAGCAGCACCTTCTATGGGTGGCTGCACCGATTCCGCATTAGGCTCTAAGAGAGGGTGCTTATAAGTTGACTTATCAAATTCTTCCTTACTCATCGAAAAGCTTTTAAGAACAAAATAAGCGTTAGGATCTAAGTCGTAGATGTCCTTCCTGATGATATGGCCCAGCTCATGCCACATAGCCCCCAATTCCTCATCAAAGCGTTTACGCCATACGCTGTCTTTTGGCTCTAAGAGAGGGTGCCAATTTCTACCTGAATCTCTTCGATCCCACGGAGGTCGATATAGTTCTAAAGGCTTCGACAATCCCGCTTGCTGTGCTAGCGGGTCCCAACCAAGCGCCTTCTCTTTTATTGACTCAGTTCTTACTCTGTCTTGAATTAGTTCTTTCTGAAGTTTAGGGTCTGTATCTATAATCTGTTGACTTATCTGCCGCTGGGGGTCCAGTCTCCCAAAATTAGACGACACTACAGCACGCACTACTTTACGACCAAACAGACTAATTTTTTCTATGGTTCCAGGGTTGCCTATAACCTCCACGGTAAAGCCTGGTTGGCTAGCACCTAGCATTACGTTGGTCTTTGATTGGACAGCCGCCCCTAAGCCTGTTTTAAGATCTGGGCTTAGAACCCTCCCGTCTTTCATTAAAATTAAGCCGTCTGCGTTAAACCCTGCAATTCTTTCACGTGCCCAATCTACATCAGATTTATACTTACCTCGGGTTTCCGGGTCTGCATCCCAGCTATCCCTCGCAGTTTTAGCCCTTGCCCTCATAAAAGCTACTGCACCAAGAACCTCCCTATCTGTTAGTGTCGGGAACGACCTGGCAAGTCCTATCGCTACATCATCCCAGGTTCTGACGATTGTGCTGACAGGACCCCTTGCAAATGATTCAGCATTAATTGCCTTTCTTGCCTTTCTGCCTTCGTCATATCCTACTTTTCGTCCAGTTTCAGGGTCGATCTCAAATTCCCCAGCACGCGTGCCTGGGGTCCTGTTTCTTGCGCCCTTATGTATTTCATTAGCTGAAGTGTAAACAGTATTTCGAGCGCCATGAATCCTTGAACCTACAAATCCAACAAGCTCCTCCCACCCCTTAGCTTTTTGCAGGTCCATAATTTTTTCTAATGCTTGAGCTAGGCCTTTTCTGCCTAGAGCGTTTTTCTGGTCGAAGCCTCCAAGGTCTACACGTCTTTGCTGTCCAGCTATAGGACGCCGGCTTTCACCTACTGTGTAACTGGCGAATGAAGGGTCATAGCCGTATACGTCAAAATGGTAGTTGTACTCACCTATTTTTGAGGCGCCTTTATATGGACCCCCCTCAAATACTCCCTCATGTTTTTGGGTACCACCATACGTTTTGCGAAGACTAATTAGTATTCGTTTCAGTCCTGTGATATTTCCTTCAGCATCCTTTATAAATTGGTTTGGTTCAGGCGCTCTCCGTATTGGCTGGCCATCTGGGTCTAAGGCGAGAACAGGCCTTCCCTGCGTATCTTTTTGGGTTAACATCACATTAGGGTCTTTAGGGTCAGGCTTAAGTTGATACTCTCTCGCACCCCAAATCTCATTGGCTTCTTCTTGGCTAAGCTTTCTGGGTTGCCCAGATTCATCTAGTACAACTTCATTAACATAATAGCCTTGGTCTTCCTCATAATTACCCTTAGCTAGCTTTACTTCAAAATGCGCTGTTCTCTTCTCCCCCTCTGGTAGAGGCATACCATCAGGACCAGTTCTCGATACAAATCCTCTTGTATACGGCGAGGCTATTTCCTCAGGGGACCTATCTTCTATCCATCTTCCAAAATTATCTGGTGTTATAACTGTGTCCCTTGAGTAAGTGGTCCCGAAACTACCTACCCCGTGGTCTGGAGATTTTACAGGGTCATATAACCCGGCTCGGAACGCCCCTCCTTGGATATCTCCAACGACATTTCCTTCAGCGTCCTGGCTCAGAACCATGCCTGTGTCTGTTACATACTTCGCTGTAGTTTCTTCAGAAAAAGGCATAGGGGAAGCGATAGGGTTGCCCTGGGGATCTTCGACCATTGCCGTACCGAGATCCATAGGTATAATCTCGCCGTATTCATCTCGCATTAGGTCAGCAGTTCCCGTTCTTCTTTGTGCTCCTGTACCTCCATACATCGGCTCAACGGTTCTCATTACCCGCACTTGCTCTTCTAATAGTTCGGGGTTTTCTAGCATCTTTTCTGATGCGTCTTTTAAAGCTTGCCCCTCCTCGGTCAGAGGCCCTTGAGACACTACTCGCCCGCCGCCACTTCTAGTAAGATAAGGGTTAGCTTCTAGGCGGTACTTTCCTAGCAATTCCTCTAGCGCCCAACTATCTCTAGCTGGTCCTTCAGGAGGCAGATCTGCTATTCCTCTAAAGTCAGGATCGACTAATGATGTCGGGCTTAAATTGCCTAGACCTCTGCGTGCCGCTCCTACCGCTGGCGGAGTTAAGGCACCGGTAGTAAAGCCAGTAAGTCCTCCACCAAGTCCAATTGCGATTTGTCCAGGTATAGATTCAGGTAGTTTTCCCTGGTCTTCTAATGCACGTATGGCAAGAGATGCCCCTGCTTCACCCATACCTTCAGCTAGAACATTTCTTCCATAACTGCCAGGTATAGGCTCGGCTACTGCTTTAAGTAGCTTTGGTGCAAAGTACCTACTATTCCAAGCCTGACCTGCAACCTTAGGAGCTAAGCCCCTTGCTATTGCACCTCCTGCTGCAGGCGCTCCTGCAGTAATAGCTAAAGCCGCTGGAGACGAAAGATCTCGGAGGGCTTGGCGAGCAACACGGTTTGCCCCACCAGCGTCCCCTACAAATGATTCAGGAATTATTGGGGTAAGAGGGTTTACAAATCCCCTTGCCGCATCCGCGGTTGATAATCCGTGCAACCCAGGACCACTATCACCCATAAGCCCGGATGCTCGTAACATTGGGTTTCCAATTACTGCAGCTAAACGCTCAAACTGTGTAGGTTCTGGAGGAGGAGGAGGGGGAGGGAAGGCTGCTTTTAAAGGATCTTCTGCAAGTTTAAAGTTTAATCCGGGAGCAACAGCATTAGCGTTATAATTTAATCCGGGCAGCATGGCCTCAAAGATTGTGTGGAACGCAGCATTACCTGCTTCAACTTCACCTAAGCCCTGCTCTTGCCAGCCTTTTTTAAGATCTGTAACAGCTTTAACTACCCCGCCAAACTTCTCAGGGTTTTCTATCTTAATGTCAACCTCAGAGCCTAAAGCTCTACCAAAGACATCCGCCATTTCCTCCATGTAGTTTTCCCATAGAGGTCCAACAAAGGCTGATTCTTGATAAGACTGTAACTCTTGACCTTTTGGCTGCTGAGGAGGGCCTTGGGCTTGCCTTCTTGCTTGAGCCTGAATTTGCCTACGTCGTGCAAGATCTTCTAAGTTAAGACCAGGTCCGCCAGCCCCTGACCCCATCCCGGCTCTACCATATGGTTTTAGGGGCGGTGCGCTTTGAGGGCCTCTGTATGGATTTCCTGCTGGCCTGAAGCCGCGTAAATCTGTAGTCATTTAACTGAAATATAATCTTCGTGTCCTTGGATTAAATCTTTGCGTAGAAGGAATGGCGTCTGTTACACGCGCAAACCTACGAGTAAAGTCCATAGGCTTCAACCCCCCTACAAACTCAGAGTATAGTAAATCTGGATTTTCATTAGAAAGGGCACGCCTACCTAACTCTGTTTGAAAGTCAGCTAGAGTTTGCTGGAAAACATCTTCAATGCTTCGCTGGTTCGCTCGGGTGTTTCCAGCGCCTGCAAGCCAAGGTTGGGCAGCTCCAAGAAAAGCTGTTTTTGGTTGATCTTCTAAAAACCTAAGCCAAGGATTAACACTTGGGTCTAACTCAAAAGCCATATTTAATCCTTAAAAAGGGCTAGGGAACTTATCTAAGCCATAGTGCCCTCGAACAAAGTTTAGAAAGTTGCCCGCTTCAGTATCGGTAATCGCACCCGACCCAAATGATTGAGGGTTCAGACCAACATATCGGGTATACAAATCGTTTATATCACTGGCATAAACTGGCCCTGAAAAGTAAGGAGAAAGTCCTGCGCCTGTAAGAGCAGAGGTTACTAGGCTGGCTATATCGCCTGACTCAAGCTCAGAGGATGTCAAAGGGTTAACAAACTTTCTTGCAGCAGTATCTCCTGTTCCAACATCTGACCCTAAGCCACCTAAATAGCCAAGACTGCCTAATGCTTGCAGTCCCAGCTGTCCCAGCCCAGTCATTCCTTTGCGGAAATCTCCCTTATACCCTTCACGGCCTAAATTCGTCATCCCAGACAATCTTTGACCAAAAGTTGTAGGCGTAAACGCCAATGTATCTTCAGCGTTTAATCCTCCCTGACCCATCATGCCTCTGTAAAAGTCGGCAAAGTTTTGTGCAGCCGCAACCCCTGGCGCAGAACCAGCCATGTTTCTAATAAACCGGAACCCTGCTCCCGGGCTGTCCCAGTCATATCCTGACCCAGGCGAAAAACCAAGACCATGTAAAAATCCTGCCACTGGATTTGCCCAAGCTGGATCTGTATCAGGTTTATAGCCAGAGCCAATGCCAGCAAAATCAGTAAGGGAAATCCCGTCTGTATTTCCTACATTTTCATTTGTAGATCCAAAGTCCCCGCCGGGGCCTCCATCTCCTGCTGCTCCTGGGGCTCCAAGGTTGGCTGGCATATTAACCGGAGCAGACATAAATGAGGGGTCTTGGGCTATATTATTTGCAAATGAGTCGAAGGTTAGCTCCGCGTTATTCCCCATGTCTATTAGACGTGCAAAATCATTGTCCGTATTAAGCGTTCCGACTGCACGACCATTGCCATTAGCATCTACTGCAAAAATTCCTGCGCCTACTCTAGAACCCCCAAGAGGCATCGGGTTGTTGGTAGCTGCTTCCCTGATGCCACTGTAGTTTTGAAAGGTTGCCGCAGCGTATGCTTCTGCAGCTTCCATGCTAGGCGCTCTAACATAGGTGATACCACTGGCCGACTCAACTTCATATAATTTCATAAAAGCTATCCTTCACTTAAGCCGATAGCATTAAGCACGGCTTCGATTGATGGACCGCCTGCTTCCCCAGGAGCCGCCTGCTGCGGCACTCCAGAAGATCCTGTAAATTGAGCTTGAGGTATCGCCCCTGCTTGAACACCAAGACTAGCAGGTTGCGCAGGTTGTCCGCCACCCATTTGTGGAGGCAAACTAGCCTGAAGTTGCGCTGCTTGGAACTGTGCTGCTTGCATTTGCTCAGTCATTCTCTCTTGTTCAACTGTCTTCATCAGTAAGTCGATATATATCATCGCCTTATTGTCTTCGCCAGATTTTAACAGAGCTGTAATCATATTCATTAGCTGCACCTTAGGGTCCCCTAAGTTTGCTTTTTGTGCGCTAATAGCTGTTTTAAATTGTTCTGTGTCTGAAACTTCCAGGACGTTTTCCCAAATCCAGTCATCAGGGGCTAGAGGGTTCTCCCCTTCTCTTAGCATTTGGGCTGTGGCTATTCTCTGAGGATCTTCTAATCCTGAGTTTGGCTTAAACTCAACCTCTACTCTCCCGCCATCTTCAACTTGCTCAGGGTCAATCTCTTCATCAAACTGGTCGGTAAGGTCATTTAATCGCCCTGATAGTTTGAGTTTCCCAAACTTATTTGAAATATATTGCATTGCAAGTAGTTCACCGATCTGGGTAAATGCACTACTTAAAGCTTTTAGCCTAGGCTCAAGTTGGTGGGCAGATCCTTCGCGAACTACGTTCGCTGCATATCCAGAAATCGCAAAAGGCAACTCACCCATATGGACGTTAGATAGTCCGCCTCTTTGTATCTCCCCAGAAACTAAAGCCTGAAACGCCGGAGTATCTGTCGGCATTTTTATTTCAGGCATTGGTTTGATTTGGGTGCCTGCAGGAAGTGGAACCTCTGTGCCGTCTTGCCATGGATCTGTGTCCAAAGTTTGAGTTCCATCTGGAGACTCGATTACATAAGGCTGTCTTACACCTCTTCGGACAAGTGTCTTAGTGGCACTCATAACAAAGTTGTATTCTTCAAATAGATTCCGGTTAGCTGAAAAGACTGACTCTCCGTAATCGCTAGTCTTATCTGCGTCTCCGTATACACCTTGAATCCAAGGAGTAATCCCTACAGGGCCAACAAACACAGGCGCTACGCCTTCGCCTTCAGTGTTTGTCACCCCGTGAGGAAGAGGCTTTTTACCCCATCGTGGGGCTTGCCCGTCAATTACAATCGCATGTTGTTCGCGATCATAGTAATCCCAAACAGCTACACCAAACTCATCGTCGTATTCGGAGTTAGTTGGTTCAGGAACGTCGACGTTGTATAGCTGTTTAATTGTCTGTGATGATCTTAGTGTCCGATAAGCAAGCCAGATAATTCCGTCATCGTCTTGCTCGAAGACTACTCGTAAAGGATCAAACGGGGTAATGTCTACATAGGTTTTGTCTTTTCGTTTATTTAAGACAGCACGCCCTGCAAACCAACCTCTGAGAACTATATGCGCTGCTAGTTGGTTTTTAGACGGCAACATTCCCCTTGCGATTAAACGAGAGTCCGCCATGTTCATAGCGCCTACGATATATTTTTCTTTGGAGTCACCAGAGTCTCTGGTATCAAGGCGTTGCCCGAAGGGGGTGGTTACGATCATTCGCGAATCATTCATCCAGCTAATGATCTTATCGGCGGTAACTTTAGGGGCGTTAGATGTATAAGACTGATATCCGTCACCGGCGTCATAGGGTTCAAGAGTATAGAGGCGATAATCCTCTTCCATGCGAGTCCTACGGTTTGTAAAGCCGTTCGAGTCCCACATATCCTGCATTTTTCGAAGCAGGTCGTCTATTTTTGCCATCTATGCCCACCGTTTTACTTTAATTCGCTTGGACCCCAGGGCGGTTTTTGTGACACCGTAATTAGATACTAACCCATACGTTATAGCTTTTATACCATGGTTAAAAGCATCTCTAGGTACTTTGCCTACTACGTTGCCTTCTCTATCTGTCTTCCAAGAATATACATGAACCTGTTCATCAAACGGGTTAACCGTGCCACCCATTTCACTAAGAACCCCTTTACATCTTTCAGAAAAAACCATCTTAGGTTCATTAGTAATCGGGTCTATTTTTAAGAATGAGTTATACCGCTCAATACCGTCAAGGATACCTACACGATTTTGGTCGGTTGCCATATATAGCCCACCATAATTTAACCAGACATCTATCGGTCTAACTTCACTCAGGTTTTTCGCGGCAACGTCAATTACTCCATGCTTTACATCTTTCCACCAAAAGTTACTGCGGCACCTGTCGATAACATCTTCTGTTGTAATAGCCCCGGAACTATTAGCCCTCATAAACACTTCATCAAAGACCCTCACCTGTCCGTCAATGATTTGGACTGCCTCAACAGCATAAGCTGATTGAGTAACCTGTGAATAACCTGGGTCAACCCACAAGTGTACAGGTTCTCCTGCAACATATGCTAATCCGGGATCTACGTGCACTCCTGTTTTAAATGTCGGGTGGACAAGGCCTTTAGGTGGAGCGGGAACACCAGCGATTCGTTCGTTAAACCAATTCTCAGAGTGAACACGCTCAAGCGCTAAGATCTCGTCATCGTCTCTACCTCCGGGGTAAACACGTTGATTGGTCCATGAGGGAAGTGAGAAGCTGCGGCTATCGAGTTCATTGGGGTAAGACTGCCACTGTTCCCACTGGGAAGGGTACCACCCAAGAGACATCTCGAATGTCCCTTCCATGAAGAGCCATCCACGTTTTTCTGCGATACGACCTCGAAGTCTAAGGTAGCTATCGTGGTCAAGCTGGCTGGCTTCACACGCAACAATGCCACGAGGAGCTTCCATAGCGAGGGTTCGGTAGTCGTTAGCTGATTTTGTTTTGATTTCAAACGTATCGTTAGGACTGGCTGCGGAGCCGCAGTTGACGACCATAACGCCAGGGTCGATCCTTTTGGATGAGCTGACAACGAGACCAAGCTGGCTGAGCATGTTAAGCAAATAGTTCCATTCAGCGCGGGTTCGCTCGTAATCTCTTGCGACGAGCCAGACAACATCTCCACGACGGTACTCGTCAAGGTGACTGATGACTTTGAGTGCTCCAAGGAAGCTCTTACCTGCACGCTCACCACCCGCAACAAGTTGGACACGTGCCGGATGAGCCAGGATTTCATCTTGTTCATGCCATGTATGTACTGGTAAACCTTCAAAATCCTTTATTGCGCCTAATAAGTTCTTACGGTCTTCGGTTAGTAGCATGTTTATTGCACTTCAACGCTAACTTCGGCGTAAAAACCAGCTCCTCGCTGATATTTACCGTGATCTGGGTCGTCTTCAATGCCTCCACCATAGTAGTACACCTTTATTTCTACGTCATCCCAGGTTAGATCTAAGTCTAAGCGTATCAGACTGGACTCAATATGCTTTTGGATGTTAGCAATCGCCTCATCAGGCCACTCAAGGTCTTCATCAAAATATAATCTGGCGGTTTTTCTCAAGATTCCCCCTTTCCTCTTGGATCTCCTATCCCCCTAGTAGCTTAGCATGGACAGTAGCAGGGCTTAAACCCTGCGGATGTCCTGCTAACAGTACCTAAGTACCTAAGTACCCTATCCCCCCTATAGTCCCCCCAATCAGACAAATGTCTTATAGTACTCAGACACATGTCTTACTAAAGGTTTAGACGAAGTGACTGTCAGGACAAGCTGACAGCACTTCTCAATCATCAGGTTTTTTGTTTTGTAGCCAGGCTAGTCTACTACAGGGGGCCAAATGACGAATTAAATATAGGAGGGTCCCCTCCAGACGACACTGACGAATATTCCCAAGGCTAACCCCCACCCACAACAACATCTACCTGCGCCTCAATGACTTCCGTCCTTGCTGCTCGCTAGCTGCTGTCTCCACCACCGCCTACACCACCACCACACCGCCACACCGCCATCACTGGATCTGTAGTCTGCGACTGATTGCAAGGGCTTCCGTGTCATGCCTTACGGCATGTTATTGCATGCTGTCCTAGTCTTCGACTAGTGCTTTGGTTGTTGAGCCTCAGCCGTGCGCGTCGTGACGACGTTAGTCGTCGTCTGTGTACGAGGCTTCCTCCAGCATCGGCTGCTCAGCTTGCTGAGCAACTGACCTAGTTCGTAGCTGATCTAGTAGTGCCACAGCCAATTCGGTAGCTTGTCCCGCTGAGTCCGTGCGCCATGCTTCCCGCATCGGACCGTGCTCAAGCCACCATGCTTTGGCTCTCCAGTCAGGGTTACTGCGTAGTTCCGAAACTGTCTCCTCCTCTGCTTTAGCAGAGACTGCTTCGATTTCAGCAAATAGCCTAGCGTATGGCTCAATCCCTGAGTCAGCTTTTCGCTTCCACGCCGAAACCGTGCTACGTGCAACACCAGCAGCTTTTGCTGCCGTGCCTACATAGTTACCGTTTCGTACGGAAGCGACGATGGCTCTATGAATCTTCGCTGTCAACTTCGTTGGAGCACCGCCATGCTTGGTGCTGTTCAAATCGCTTTGTCCTCGCCGTAGATTGCTCATCAGTACCCGCCAGAATAGTATTCTCATGTGCTGATTGTGCACTAAGTAGGTGCGCATTATGCACTCCACTTCATGTGCGCACAGGTTATAGCACCGCTGTCAAATATAGCAGATTTTTGGCATATTTTTTGACCGTTATGGTTAGCCTCAGCCTCGCGTGCGCGCTATTTGTCCCGCCCGGGATCGTGCCCGCCTAGGACAATCTTCGATTGGCACGCTACGTTGGGTGCGTCGCATAGCAAATCAGTCTCCAAATATGTCATAGTTGAAAAAGTGATTCGGCACAGGGTCGGATCCAAATCGCAGGAAAGGCGATCACAACATGACAGGCACGGCACAGGTAGCTCAGGTAGCTACGAGCACAATGGAAGAGTTTTTGGCTTCCATCACGGACGGCGAGAAGTTCGCATGTCCTACACATCAGGGACGACGAAAAGGCACCTTTGGTGTCAACGGCGCAAAGCGTCACATCACATGGTGCACAGCTATGCAGACGGCATATGCAGTTGCATCACCTACGGCACCTAAGGCGAAGGCTAAGGCAAAGCCTTCCGTAATCGAAGATTCGGCAATTCGAGGCTGGGCATCGAAGCCTCGCACCGTACGCCGTGACGCACGGCAGGCTGAAGAGCCTGTGGCTCAGCAGGACAACAAGGTGCGTTCTGCAAGCCGTGTGCGAGTAACGAGCGGGTACGTAGACCCGGCTACGGTGACCCACGTCGATAAAAACGGCAACCCCCTAAAGGGGCAAGCCTTGAAAAACCGTTTGGCAAAAATCGAACGTGACGCTAAGGCGCCTACACCTACGGCACCTGCACCTACGTCGGAGGTGCACTCACTTGCGGACATATCCCAACGTGTCGCAAAGCTGGAAGTTGAGGTTGCCAACTTCCAACCTGTAGTGCAGGCACTACAAACCTACGTAGCCGCACATGAGGACATGATCGAAGACTCTGCATCGTAGGCAGGTACAGGGTGGGTGTGGAGACACACCCGCCTATGTACGGAGCGTCAAGTCGAGTGATTTGGCTCTCCGTACATGGGTACGCAGTGTACGCCATGAGCACATATGGAAAGGTATGAAAATGGAATTGAAAGCGAAGGGTACGTGGGTCGCGGACGATGACGACGTAATTATGCTCGTAGATATGCAGGTCGTGTACGGTGCTGAATTTGCAACCCGCCAAAGTTTGGTGCCGTGGACTGAAGCCGTACGTAAGGCTACGTATGACAAGTACGGACATTCTCCGTCAGTGGAACTGCTTCGTGACATGTGGCAACACATAGTGGACGAAATTTATCATGGTCGAATTACCGTACAACGCAGGGTGGTGTATACCACCCCGCAGTGTGGGTAGGACGCTCAGGCGTCCTGCTCATGTGTAGCAATCTGAGCAATAGTTCAGCTTGCTACACATGGGTACACATGTACACATGACACGGCATAGGAAAGGATAGTATTGACTATGGTCACGTTCTACGTGATAGACGAGGCAGGTAAGGATCGCTATATGGGTAGTGATATCGTAGCCGCCTACGAGCAATGGCATCAGCTTGCCATTAGGTTAGAAGCTGACATGACGGACGCGGACGGCGTACCCATTACGGACATGGATTGCGGAGGTGGCTCCCAGATGTACTGGAAGCATGACGACGGCGAGTACGTAAGTATGTACGACTCGGCATGTGGGCGTAAGTGGTGCTGGGACTGCAACGAATTTGACCCTACTTCAAACGACGTACCTGAGTACGACGTAGCGTAAGTTGGGAAGCTGAGGTTAGCCACCCCGCTTTTATCCTACCCTGAATGAAATGAAGGGTAGGAAAAAGCGGAGGGGGCATAAAGTTGAAATTTTGGAAAGGTTTGACATGAAGACGCAGGTATACACGAAGGCACAAGTTCTATCGGCACCGGTTGATAGCGACATTGCGCTACTTGAGCCAGGGTACGCAGGTGACGTAACCCCTGAGCAAGCAAATTGGATTCGCCGTCACCTAAAGCGTAGCTTGACGCTCGCTAAGTGGTGGGGCTTTAGCAAGAAGCCACGCAGGGCTACCCATGCAATTATGCGTGTGGCTATGCAGGGTGATCCGGACGACGTAAGTGTGAACCAACAATTAGTGAAAGGTGGCTAAGCCATGCGGATATATAGGTACACGGTGAGCGGAAAGTATCCGTTCCCTGCGGACATGCTCAGGTACGACCAAGCATTTCCCACTTATAGCGCCGAAGCTATGATGCCCTCCCCTGAGGGTATGTACGACGGTAAGGGCATGACAGTGGAATTAGCAGGGCTAAGACCCCCTACTGCGATGCGCTGGGCGTCGTTCGGCTGGGCAGTAGACGAAGACAGCATTACATCAGAGAAAGCAGGCTAAGGTACGTATGTCAAGTGTTCAGGATAAAGCGATAGTCGATCAGATTGTCGCTAACGATGGCGTGTATGAGGTAGGCGGGGAAGCTGACCCACCCGTTGAGATCATACTGGCGTACACAAACGTGTTCACAGATGAACCTGCGGGGGTCGCAACTAACTACAAATTGATCTACGACACAGGAGAGTTGCCGTACGTACTACGTAGCGGTGCGTGGAAAGCCGCGTGGCTATATTGGACTAGAAAGGACGGCTTAGCAGAATGATAAAGAACAGCTTACAGAAATCTCACCAACGGTGGGTAGATGATGGGTGTGAGGTAGATTGGTGGGACGGGCTTGATGAGTCGATGCTAGAAGTAAACTTCTGGCTACCTGATGATGGTTCGCCCTTGCAGGTAGCTGTGTACCAGAATGTAGATGTTACGGACCTAGCCACTGGCAAACAGTGGATTGAAACTAATACAGACCGTTTTGTAGATGTTTCAAGATGGGTGCACGAGGCTGGAACTGATGACATTTGAGATACAGCACTACACGTGGCTAGACGGGTGGGTAAATGCGTCTACAACTCAGAACGGCAAGGGGGAAGTTGTGCCCCTAACGTACGACACGGAAGCCGAAGCGCAAGCTGAGCTTGACGGGTACATGTCAGAAATTGACAGTCAGATAGCTACGGGTGAGCGTGAGCCAGATCACGGCTACAGCAAAGACGAGTTCCGTATCGTTCCGTCTGAAGGGAGTGCGTAATGCTACGTGACTAGCAGTAAGGGCAAGGGTGAGTGACAGTTCGTGCTGTCACCTACCCACAGGGGCATAAGCTACCTTTCCGGCTTGTGTCCCTCTGGGTGGGTATCACCACCAACACATAGCCATGAAAGGTAGACACATACATATGGCATACGAGAAGTCAGTAACTAAGCGCAAGGGCGCCAGCATATCTGTTCAAAGGCGCGAGCAGATGGTTAGGTGGATAGGGGACGCACTGTTACGTAGGGCTAAGCAAATTGCGGAATCGCCAGAGGAAATTACGTACAGTGACGCGGCAGAGCACCTAGAGTACGCAGTCGAACGTATACAGGACGATGTTAGCAAATCTGCGGTGCGAATAGCTGTTGATTACGTAGGCGGGTACGAGGAACTTGCGTCTTTAGTTCCGCACCCAAGAGATGTTCACGACGTGACACGTGGTGAACCACGAACCAAGTTGCGTGATCTTGTGTTCATGTTCTTAGATGATGCGGACACGTATGAGATTACCGAGAAAGCTAAGTTGGCATACAAGCGCAAGCGCGAGTATGCAGACAAGCAAAGGAATGAGGTTTGGTACTTGCACCCGTGGGAACAGGTGCGTAGCTGGAACTACAAATCAGAGAAGCAGGTGCGGTTACCTGAAACGCTTGCGGAGCAGTTACAAGATGCGTTGAGCGACTACACGGCGTACGTCATGGTCGCAACTACGGAAGAAAAACTGACGGAAATAGCCAAGCAGGTAGGCGCACACAAATTCGAGGTTTGAACTCCGACCCTATCACCCTCTCCACCTTTTCTCCTCTTGAACAAAGTGAAAGAGGATAAAAGGGGAGAGGTGATGAACCCCAAAAATTTTGTTCTCGAAAGCCATTAGCATCGTGAAAGGATATACGACATGGCAACACGAAGTGAGCAGCGATTGATCTTAGGTCAGGTACTCGGTGTACCTACAAAAGGCGTCGCACGACACACGTTGGTGAAGGAACTTGAGTCCCGCTCCAACGCTGAGCAGCTACATGCTGCATACAAGGCGATTGCACGGAAGGTGAACGGCTTCAAGGGCAAGCCAGAAACCCGTGTACGTAAGGCGATAGCTGCGATACAGAAGGCAGCAGAAGCAGCAGCCTAGATTTTAGTCCCCGTCTGCCGGTGTGTCTGACGGTAGGCGGGGACGCCATATACAGACACGGAAAGGTTAGGTAAGGGTGACAGCTAGAGACGTGCATTACAACCATTTGCGACATGAGTATTCGGGCAAGCAAACGGAGCAGAACATAAGCATGCTTACGTCACATGTCTTAGAACATAACGTAGGTGATGAGGTATTATGTGAGGTTACTCTCAAACGTAGTGACGGGGCTATCAATCAACTGGAAGTGCGTGTGTCTGACTTGTTCACATTGCTAGGGGTGTCTGCCAGAGTTGACTCTGTGCTGAATCACGCTATAGCAGCTGAGAATTCAGCTAGGTACATGCTAAACAGGGAAGACCCTAAGCGAGAGGACTTGCAGAACCTGTACGTAGACTTAGGCAGGTTACGTGGGTTCATAGATGCGATGGCTTCCCCGCATAAGGTGTCTGAGAAAGCTGCAAAAGAATGGAACGATAAGCAAGGGCAACAGCCCTAGAAAGGACATACGTGTCTATTACACATCAGGAGTTTACGGCTAAGCTGGGTGAACTCGAAGAGCAGGGTCGGTTTTTCAACGATCTGGGCAAAGAAATTGCGTGGGACTTGTGCCGTACAGACGGACTGCACAGGCTCCTGCTCGGTGGCACAGGTTGGGGTAAGACCTTCATCGTCCAGACTGTGATGAAGATTCTCGGCAACCCGTTCGTTGCTGTGAACGCTCACCCAGGTATGGACATACGGGACTTGGTGGGACAGTGGAGACCGTCACCTGTTGAAGGCGGTGGCGTTACGATTGAGTGGCAGGACGGTGCGTTTACGAACGCTGTTCGTGAAGGCAAGACGTTCATGCTTGAAGAGGCTACACGCGGACCGCAGGAGTTCATGTCACGTATGTACGGTGTTATGGATTCGGTCGGTGCGTACTGGTCTCTGCCTGAGAACGGTGAGGCGCAGGTTCCTGTGTCGGATAAGTTCTCGGTTATTGCTACGGCTAACCCACCCGGCAAAGGCTACCTGTCTCAGAACTTAGACAAGGCTTTCCTGCGCAGGTTCAAATGGGTGCGTACGGTAGATCAGCCACTCGCAGACGAAGAGAAGGCACTAACGTACATACTTGGGGACGGCACAACCGAGCAGGCTGACAGGGTGAAGCGGTTTACGTCATGGGTAGATGATGCACGTGAAGCAACAAGCACCAACATAAACACTGGTGACCTGACTGCTGCTGCGGAAATGACCATGCGTGGATTTACGCCACTTCAAGCGATTGAGTACACGATCACACCTAAGTATGGTGAGGTGTCAGCCTTACTCACAGGTGCACGTGCTCACTTTGACCCGGCTAGCAATAAAGTGGTGATGGGAAACTCTGCTATGTTCCCCAACAACGCAGTAAATGCTCCTGCACCTAAGCCTAAGCAGGTAGCAGAACCGCAAGAAGCTAAGAACGTAGCAGCTACTATCGCCAAGATGACGCCTGAGGAAATCTTACAAGCGATCAGTGGTATACAAGGCAGTAAGTAGGAGGGTATATGCCTAAGAAAAAATCCAGAGACACCCGATTTTCGGACTACGGTTCGTTCTTCGGTATGATATCTGGCGGTGGTAGGGCGAAGATCAAGCGTGACGCAGAGCGTGACGCAAGTGACATAGCAGCGGGGCGTGGGCTTGACGATCAGTACGGGGACGCCGTAAATAGGAACGACTATGCTCATCGTCAGGCTGAGGTGTACCTGCCACGGCAGTCTAGCTTTGAAGCTAAGCTGCTTGGTGCAGGGCGGGCTAAGTTCAGCCCTCTAGGGGCTACGGAAACACTCAAGGAAGCGGTCGGTTCAGACGTAGCAAGCATATGGGATACGTTGGAGAACGTGAGGACTGCACATAAAGCAGCCGATCATTATCACAACGGCAAGATTATGCAAGAGTTCTACTCGGCAGTAAGCAAGCGTCCAGACCCGGCGCCTATAACTGCCGAGCAAGCAATAACTGGAAGCAACTTGCGGACAGAGATGCTACGTATAGGGATAGACGTGCCTTCACCTAACGCACACCCAATTATGGATAAGGTGCGTAAGAAGTTCGGGAAGCGAATCACAACAGCCATAGGCGCAGACGATCAGGAGAGCCTGATCGGTTTGTCTGCTGAGATCGCAGAGTACCTGAACATGTCACGACCTGAGAACTTTCGTAGACCACCGCCGGGTAACGGGAGCGTAGACCCAGGAGGCTTGCTTGAGAAAGTCCAAACCAAAGACAAGCAAAAGCGTGACGAGATCAAGGCTGTCAAAAACCAAGAGGCAGAAGCAGATCGGTCAGATGGTGACGGCATAGGGCACGATGTAGTCGGACCTAAGAAAGCTGTAAACATCAAAGGACAGGAACATCTCTTCTCTGATGTAAGGCAGGTGAGATCAGAGCCGATTGAACTTGGCTCAGCTACAACACTGGTGCTTGATGAGACACGTGGTCTCTGGGGCAAGACGAAAAATAAGTTCAAAGGTATGCCTAGTCGTGACATATGGCGCTTAGGTATGCTTGGGGACACGGCTGTCTTTGAGGACAACCCTAAAGTGCGTGGCAAGGTGGCGATCATGGTGGACATGAGCGGGTCTATGGGCTGCCCCTGTTCCCGTTGCGCAAATTATGGTCGCCGTCGCAGAGGCTACATGTACAACACCAACTTGCGCTCACCTGCATGGTTGGCATGGCAAGCAGCCGGTGCAATTATGAAGGCTTTCCCTGAGTCTAGTGTGTACTCATACTCGTCTGGGAGAGGGACTGGTTCGTGCTCTGCTACGATAGCCACAAATCCTACAGGGCAACAGCCGACACACGATGAGGTGAGTAGAACTTTAGGTGGAGGTACGCCAACCTGCACAGGCGCTTTGTTCTTGAAGCAGGTTATCCTGTCTGATATAGGAGCGTCTGCAGCCGTGCTTATTACAGATGGATATCCAAACTATAGTGAGTGCACAAAAGCCGTGAATTACGGGTTCATACGTGACGGACTAAGGTTTGCTTCTGTCTTGATAGGGCACGACCTCTCTAACATGGACACGATATTCCCGTCCGAAAGTAGCGTGAACATTAGTAGCGAAGATGAACTTTACAACCTACAAAACACAATGAGATTCCTTGCTGAGGTACGTCAGTAAGCGATAGCATAGAAAGAGTATGTATGGAAACTCCAGAAAAAAATCAAGACGATAACAAGAAGGAGCCGTTTGACCTATCCTTCTTGGAAGAGGACTTGCAAAAGCTACCTGACCCCCCAAGTGAGGAAGCGGGTGGCTTTGAGGTGTCGAAGGTGGCAGGGTTTGCAATAGACCCCTCAATGCCACTCGAAGAGCAGATTGAAGCAGCAGCAGAAGCTGCAAGACAGTCAGGCATACCGGACGAGGCTGTTGAAAGTCTCAAGGAGGTAATACGTGGCAAGATAGGCGCAGCTAAAGGGCTAATAAACACAGCTAAAGGCTTCGCGAGTAGCCCTGCGTTTGCGACGATGATGAACGGCTCAGATGAGTACCTTCAAGCACTTGGAATGTTGGGGCACGAGTATCATAGACAGTTGGCTAAGTTGTTCGGGAGTGAGAACTATTCCCTTATCCCTTTGTGCCAGTGTGAGATAAGTAGTGACCCGCTCATAAACCATGAGCACTCCAACGCTACGCCACCAAACGCCCCGTCTGACTACGCAGAAAAGCGTACAAAATTTGTGCGTCTTACAAAGAAGTTCCAACGTGAGTGCGCGGCACTTACGACACTTGTATTCGCTGTAGGAGTAGGAGGAGTCCAATTCAATGAAAGCGAAGACTAAGGGGTGTGTTCACCACTTCATTATCGAGCCACCTGAAGGTGGTCCTACGTCGCCGGGTGTATGCAAGAAATGTGGGCTAGAGAAAGACCACCTAAACAGCATACCTATGGCACAATACAATTCATGGCGGGGAAGCCCGAAGCATAGAAAGGAAGCTATCAAACGTGCAAAACAACAACAACCTTCTTGAGGTAGCAGCAGAGTGTGCGTCTCTGGACGATGAGTCCATTGGGTTTCTGCTACAAGGATTGAAGGAAGGCGCTCGCACTTACCGAAGTGCGATAGGCGCAGTCAGCTACGAGATACATAAAAGACTGCTTGCCAACAAGGGCAGAGAGTTACCGCACTCTAAGCTGTCGATCAGTCGTGTAGGTGGAGCGTCGTACGATATCGGTAAGATGACTGCCTTACGAGAACTGCTAAACCCTCAGGACGCAGAAGAGTTAGTTATAGAAAAGTACACGCCACCAAAGACAGAGACGGTGGTAGATGGCAGGAAGGCACGCAGTCTCCTGATAAAGTACGGGGTAGAATCAGAAGTTGGCAAAGCTATAGTAGCCGCACGACTACCTGAGTCTACGTCTTTTTCTGTGAAGGAGAAGAACTAGATGGCAGTAAGAAGAGGTAGCTGGCTGATCGACAAGAAGCAGATGTGTCCGACATGTATGCAGATGATACGTGGTTACTGTGCTCCTTGTTTCAACAAAGGTTTTACAGCAGAACAGACATACGCACAGTTCGTATGGAAGAAAGAAGGTGAAGACGGCGAGTTAGTTATGACCGACATCGTCGGCATGGTTATGACTAAGCAACCCGAAGTGCGGGTATCTGAAGACGGCTTTACCGCAGAGTTTCTAAACGCTGACGGTGACGTTGTTATGACAGCAACAAATACAAGTGCTGTGAAAGCAGCAGGGGAGCAGAGTGATGAGTTACTCAAGTAGATGGCCACATAACGTGAAGTCCATCAACAACAACCGTGAAACATTCAACACGGTAGTGGTTACGATAGACAAAGTGTTCACGAATTTTGGTACAGGTTACTCGTTCGTAGAGGACACAGGTCGAGATAGTCAGGGTCGCAAGCCTATATGGAATATGCAAGGCACTTACGTCAAGGGTAGTGGACGCATACCGTGGGAAGGCACGCCCTTTGAAGAGGGCACTAAGGTTGAGGTTGACCTGAGTGCGAACCCCGGCAGAGGTGACAAGGTGTTCTACGACGTATACAGGTGTGTGAAAGTCTCTGACGAAACCCCTGTTACCGTCTTCAAGACAGCCGAAGGCAAGGAGCAAGAGCCAAGTAGTGGGTTGACGCAGCAAGAGCGCATCAACATGAGCATGGCGTTCAACAACATAACAGTCATGCTTGCCAGTAAAGAAGCGGAGAGCATTTTTGATGGGGACGGGACCAGACTTTGGCCGCTTTCATACGACGATGCGAAAGACTTATGGAACCGTGCGCTTGCAGAGACGATGAAGGGTAGAACTCCATTCGAGTGGCTGCTAGAGCAGGAACTTCCTGAGGTTACAGAACCTGAAGCCCAGGCACCTGAGAGTACGGAAGCTGGAGATCCTTTAGCTGAGCTGGTGGAATCAGTTCCGTGGAAAACAGAGGAAAGCATAGACAGCCTAAAGCAAAAGGCTGTAGCGATGCTTACAAGCAACTGGGACAGCCCTATAGCAGCAAGTGAAGAGATACGAGAAGCACTTTCACTTCCATCAGATTGGTCTGACCTGTCAGCCGAACAGTGGAAATCCATAATCAACTACGCGGAAAACAAATAGCACGACTTATAGTCAGAAAGGACTACACCATCGTGAGTAGTATCACGCCTATGACAGAAGCAGAGGTAACTGCTGCACTTGTCACAACTGGGCGCCGGGGTAAAGCCCGGCACCCGGAAACGGCAGCATTGGCTGCATTGGTTTCAGGTTCTGGGTTTAGGGTGAACGACTGCTGCTCAGGCAGCAGGGAGACCTGTCCAACAGTTCGTCGGTTGAACTCTGCTAGACAAAGGTGGTCACTGTGGGACTCCCACTTACGCCATCACACACTAGCAGATGGTTCAGGCATGACGCAGGTATGGCGAGACAGGTCGGAAGATGCCACCCCGTAAAGCCAATCCGAAACTAGATGCTGCGCTCCAGTATGTAAACGAAGGCATGTCGGTAATCCCGTTGAACCCGAACGAGAAGACTCCTTTGCAAAACTCATGGGCGCAGCTACAAAAAACACGGCTGTCTAAAGATGAGGTGCTGAAGATTTGGGAAGCTGTGCCTGAAGCTAACGTAGGTATCGTGACTGGGGAGATCAGCGGTCTCAGCGTTCTCGATATCGACGGCAGGGCAGGGGCTATGGCTATCGTTGAAGCAGATGTAAACCTGCCTGAGACTAGAGTGGTACGCACGCCTAACGGCTTGCACTACTACTTCCAGTTCACGCCGGACTTGAAGCAAAGCACAAGCATCATAGACCATGTAGATATACGGAGCACAGGTGGATACGTTGTAGCCCCGCCGTCTACAGTAGGCGAAAAAGTGTACAAGGTCAGCAAGAATCTTCCACCTGTATTCTGGAACGACATACCTGATGAACTGCTTGGCAGGAAGTCCACTAAGAACTATAGCCCTCTCACAGGCTCAGGTGCTCCGTGGGTAACCGAAGCCTTAGAGCAGGGTGTTACTCAGGGACAGCGAGACCAAATGGCTACACGTCTAGCAGGTTACTTCCATAGCAGAGGTGTACAGCCTGACATAATCATGTCTACCCTTGCTACGTTTGCTGATAGGTGCACTCCACCTATGCAGATGTCAGACCTTGCAAGGGTAGTCAAGAGTGTTACTCGCTACGAGCAGTCAAAGATACGCAGCCATTTAGGGGTGAAGATCAAAGACCCGCTTGTAAGAATCAGTGAGTCAGGGCTAGTCACGGTTATGTTCCCTGACGAAGGAGTAACCATGTCGTTTGACCGTCCGTACAAAGGGCGCACAAGTGTAACAACACAGGTGACAATCGAGTCAACCGATCTTGGCTACCTTATAGGACCTGTACGTTACGACACGCTATCTACAAGCAAGACTACAGAGTTAGTCAGGGCTTTAGCTAAGCGCGAAGAGCGCCCGTGGTTAGAGATGCTGTCAGCCGCGGCACGGCTAGTTACATTCAGTGTAGAAGCAGCTACGGAGTTTATAGATTTGCGTAAGAGTCAACCTAGTGAAGCGTCAAGGTGGGCTGTAAAGCCACTAACCCCTGCGCTCAAGCCGTCCGTGCTGTATGCGGACGGTGGCTCAGGTAAGTCAACGCTTGCTGTTGCTATCTGTATGTCTGTTGCATCAGGACTAGAGATTGTCCCCGGTGTGCAGCCGGACATTACAGGCAATGCTATGTACCTAGACTGGGAGTCTGATGAAGAGGACGTCTTGGACATGGTAAACAAGATAGCTAAAGGGCTGGGTCCTGTAGGACCGAACGGGGAGTACCTAACCAATGAAGACTTTGACCTTACGTATGTACCATGCCAAGACAATCTGTCAGGCATGGCTGATGAGATAGAAAAGAAAGCCGAGGAAGATGAGTGCGTGTTCTTAGTTGTTGATTCGGCTGTTCCGGCTGCGTCTGACGACGTAAACGATGTGGAAGCACCAAAGGCTTTGTTCAGAGCCTTACGTCAGGTAGGTAGACCTGCACTAATACTTGCACACGTAAGTAAAGAAGACGCAAAGAAACCTTTCGGGTCTGCGTTCTGGTGGAACTATGCTAGATCTGTGTGGCGTATGAGTAACGAGCAACTCCCTGACGCTGACTATCTAACAGTAGGCTTAGAGCATAGGAAAGCTAACGGCTTCAAACTACAGGCACCACTTGCTATACGCATAGATCACGGGGAAGACACAATCAGGTTTACTAAAACATCGGTTATGTCTATGACCCAGCTCGCCGCAGGCCTGCCCGTGCCGTACCAGGTGGAGCGCTTGCTGAAAGACGGCAATCATAGAACAATCGCTGAGATAGTTGAAGAACTCAATGACGGAAGCACTGGCAAGCATGTATCACATGACGCCGTAAGCAAGGCTTTGAAACGTGGGACTGGATACAATCAAACGATTGACATGACAACAGGCAAGGTGAGAAAGGTTTGGTCTATCAAGTAACTGATGTAGGAATGTGTTGCGAGCGAGTAAATAAAACTTTTGAAGCGAGCAACATCATTCATGGTATACGACAGATGTCTAGGGAGTCCCCCTTTAGGGGGACCCCTACAGTACCTAGAAAGTAGAAGGATTATGCCTAAGCCCTCAGCTACGTGGAAAAAATGGGAGCGATGGTGGGCTGAATTACTTGGTGGCGCACGTGTCCCTGTCACAGGCAGGTCTCGCGGGGCTGCCCCGGACGTCAGCCATGATGAGTTTGCAATAGAGGTAAAGTACGGCAACGTAATGAGCACCCGGCTGTCTACGGCAGTAGATCAAGCTGTCGCAGCACAAGAGCACAGCCTAGAGCATGAAGGCGTGGATAAAATCCCGCTTGTCTGCATCACTAACCGCACCAAAGTACAAAAGATTGACCATTACGTACTTATGCGAGCAGAGGACTTTGTAAAATGGACAAAAACTTCGAAGTAACAGAGCTTGACCCTAACGTAGAAGCCGTCCGTAAGAAAATAGCAGCACGTAGCAGTAACGCAAAGAGTAAGTATGGCGTAGACACTACACGTAGAGACTACAGTGAAGTTGACTGGCTACTAGAGTTACAAGAGGAACTTATGGACGCTACCGTGTATATAGAAGCACTACTTGCAAACGTAACACGTGCTGTAGAGGCGGACATTAGAAGGCGTAACCAAAACGTCTTGTAAGTGCCAAACTTTACCTTTTAAAACTGTCCTAGCAGTTTGGCATGTATTCTTTATGCGCCCATGGTTTAGAATGTCCTTAGAAAGGATTTGATTTGAGCCGTATAAGCAGCGCACAGAAGCGCAAGCAGCGCTCCCGCATGTCCAGACGCCGACGCCGGTTCTGTGCGTCCTGCGGGGCTGTCAGCAACCTAACAATAGATCACATCATTCCACTAGCTAAGGGCGGGACGAATACCCAAGATAATTTGCAAATGCTTTGTAAAAAATGTAACGAAGAGAAAGCAGATTACAACCCGTACAACCTGCGTGAAGCTATAGAAAAAAATTAAACAGCTAATGGCAAGGGCGATTGACCAAAGGAAAAATTTCGAATGAACTTTACTGGAAAAGCGTTACTAGCAGATGGATTCTCTGAAGCCATGATCGGTATGGGTAACAGGTTCACATTCGACGTAGCGGTATACGATTACAACAAGTGCATTGAAATTCTTGCAAGAGACATGTCACAAGAAGAAGCCATTGAATACTTTGAGTTCAATGTAAGTGGCGCATACGTGGGTGAACACACCCCTGTCTTTGTAACAGTAGGGTCTACACTATGAATAAAAGCAAGCAGCCAATAGTGCAGATGTCATGCGCACAAAAAGTTGGGATGTCTGAAGAGACAGCTTCTAACTGGGACCCAGGCTTATGGATGTACCCTCTAATGAGTGTGCACGAAGAGATTGGCGGTGATGTAGATGAAGAACACTCTTTAACAGATGGCGAGGGTACTTACCTTTTTGTTAATTTCGATTGCGGATGCATGTTTTATGTACCCTCAAGCATGATTAAAGGCGAGCTGTCCGACGACAGCCTACCAGGAGATGTTGAGCTGAATACTCCAGAAAAGTTTAGTCGCAATTAATGACAGACCTATTCGCATTACTAATACTCGTAGCTATCTACGCCGTTGTTGGTTTCATAGGCGCTTATATGTGCGACTGGTGTCAATAGCCAAACGCCCCTCGCCGGGGACTGATGCCGACGAGAGGCGCAGAGGGCGGTCGCCCTGTAACCAGAGATCAACAGAGCGGCCTGCAAATAGTTAGTAGCCCAACCGCTTCCAATAGTGTACGATTTTCCTACCGCCACGCTGAACTACCTGTACTGCTAACCTTATCGTTGAACGCATCTTGTAGACAACCCTCATTACTCTTGATTTAACTACCTTGTATATCTTACGTATTAATTGATAGATGTTTTGAACCATTGGTAGGTCAGCAAAGTAATTACCTTCACGATCAGTAAGCCACCCTGCTATCAAGCCTATCTCGTAGAGAATCAGCATAGGGAGGGCAACTAAGAATGTAAGTGTTCCATCTAGTGACGGTGTGATAAGAGCAGCAAAGATAAAAGCTGTCGGAACAATCCACTTACGTAGCTTTCTGGCCTTTGAGTAAGAGACAACCCTAAACTTTGCCAGTAGCTGCATCACTATAGGTAACTCAAACACTATCCCTATCCAAAACAACAGGCTTAACAACAGGGCTATGTACTCTGTAAGCAGGATTACAGGGACAGCTATGCCACTACCAAAGTTCAAGAGGAA
>CEUY01206249.1_pt1 | contig 36392 bp, 40 predicted proteins | sample 361481 | NCBI WGS metagenome assembly CEUY01 (sample SAMEA2622737, study PRJEB7988) | marine metagenome | isolation source: saline water (ENVO:00002010), including | reverse complement strand
TTGGTCTCGAACCAAGAACCTACTGGTTAAAAGCCAGTTGCTCTACCCATTGAGCTATGGAGACATAAAAAAAACTCAAAGACGTTATCTTTGAGTTTTCTTTTTTCTCAAAGACCGCTTTTACAGAAAGCGATCTTTATTAAATTCGCTTTCTATTTATGTTTTCTTTTGTTTTGATTGTTTGTTTACGTTTTTCATAATTTATTCCTATATATAATTTGTTTTTAATTTGTTCTTTCACTTTATGTTTATAAGTATAATCTATTAATTTTATCTTGTCAACCTTTTTTTTAAATAATTTTTATTTTTTTTATTTATTTTTCAATGCTTTATGTTGAGTTAAGGGTGTCCCCTACGCATTGTTTTTAGCGCATAAAAAAACCCTTAAAGCTTTTGAGCCTCAAGGGTTGTTTTTTCTGCAACAAAGAGGCTCGTTATTTTAAACATAACAAACCCCACCGAGCTTGTTAAGTCCAGTGTTTTTTCTTCTTCTTTGTTAAAAATGCAGTTATTAAATTCATTTGTTTTTCTCTATAAAAGTTGTAATTAAAGCTATATTATCAATCTTTAGATATAAAGTCAAGTTTTGTTATTCTAAGTCCATCTATTTTTTTATAACAATTTGGACAACAACCATTTACTGTTTCTTCGTATCGACCTTGCCAACGACAGTGATTACATATTACAAGCATACCTTACTCCTTATATTGTTTTTCCTATATATACAGTTATACCATATTATAGTAAAATGAAAAGATGTTGACTTTAGTAAAAAAATAAATAGTATTGATTTTTTTTAGGGTTACATATTTAGCATGGATAGTATTAGTTATAATAAAATAATAATAGAGGCGAAAGAAAAAGGTATTCTTTCCTCTCCTTATTCTAAAACTGTTGGTAGACAGCTTACTGTTTTTAAGACACCAGCAAAAATAAAAGAATATATAGAAAGTAAATCAAATCGAATTTTTTTAGATCATGAATATTTTTATGGTATTAAGTGGAATAGAAGCAAAAAAGGTAAAGTTAGTCTCACAAAAGACAATGTCATTTCTTTTCCTTCTATATATATAGAGGAAAAACAACAAGCAAACATTCTTTCTGCTATACCTTATGGTCTTGCTCTTTACTTTCACTCTCAATCTAGTAAGCAAGATCTTATTGATATTTCTTTCATACAATGGTTGAACTTTTTTACTAAGAAGTTTTTTGGCTTTTATCTTAATGAAGAAGATAGGTTAGATATACTGGTTGATTCATTATTTGCAGACGATATTATAAAAAATAGTTACTTTCAGAACGTAAATAAAGCTAATGTTAAGGCATTTTCTGACGGTGAAGTCAAATCTTATTATTTTGTTTATGATATATATCACGTTTTTTATTTGAATTTTCATGAGAGGCATTTATTGTTTAGATTTAAGGAAAAAAAATCAATAAATATTTAAAAAAAAGCATTTTAGGGGTTTACAAGGTTCTCGTTCTTTGTTATTATACTCGCACAAATTGACGCAAAGGAGAAAACTAAATGTCTGAGAATCAAATCGTATCTGAAATCACTGAAATTGGCGTATCTAAAATGGCAAAATACATTGCTTATTCTATTTTAGCAAATCGCCCTGCTAACTTCTGGAGCCAACCTGGTGTAGGTAAATCGGCTATCATTAAAGAAGTTGCTATGCGTTTCGGTTATCACGTTGAAGATATTCGTCTATCGCAAATTGAATCAATTGATCTTCGTGGTGTTCCTTCTAAGAGCTATATGGAAGTTGAGGTTAATGAAGATGGTCAAGTCACTGACGAAGAAATGCTATCGGCAATTACAAAAGTCTCTCAAAACGCTGGCGCACCAGTTGTTGAATGGGCTATGCCTGACTTCTTGGTTCGTGCGAAACAATACGCAGAAAAAGGTACTCCAACAATCTTTTTCTTTGACGAACTAAACCACGCAGACGACTCAACACAGGCAGCAGCATACCAGTTTATTCTAGAAAAACGTATTGGTTGTTTCACTCTTAATGAAGATGACCGTGTATTCGGTGCTTGTAACTACGAAAACGAAGGTTCTATTGCAAACCCTATGTCTGTTGCACTAGCAAACCGTATGGCTCACTACTACGTTAAGCATGATGTTAAATCTTGGCTGCAGTGGGGACGAGTAAACAACATTCACCCTTACATTCTGGCTGCTGTTGAGCGTAACCCTGACCTACTTTACTCATTCCCAGATGACGACGGTATGAGCAAAAACAAAGGCTTTAACACACCACGTACACTAGAATATGCTTCTGATTACCTTTATGTAATTACTGAGCAACAAGCAGAAGTTGCAGAAATGTTTATGAATAGCTCTCAGATTCAAGACGATTCAAAAGAAGGTAAAGAATTTAATGACGCAATCTTTGATTCGTTCAAAGTTTCAGAAGCTGAAATTGACGATGACGTTATGATTACACTATCAGCTTGTTTAGGTTCTGTTGCTGCACGTGCTATCAATACGTTCATTAAGATTGGTAAAGATCTACCAAGCTCTGACGATATTCTTAGCGGTAAATATAAAGACATTAAAGACTTTAAAGTTGAGAAAAACCGTCCTGACGTTCAAGCGGTATTGTCTAACCAATGTTTAAGCACTCTTTACACAGAGTATCGTGATCTAATTGCTGTCGCTGAAAAACACGGTCAGTCAATGATTACAAGTATTGATTCTAAAGTTGAAGAGATTGAAAAAGCGAAACACCAGTTCTTCCAACGCTACGAAGAGTTTATTCTGTTCGCAAATGAATACTTCAAAGAGAACTTGTTCATGATGAGTATCATTGTTCGCCTAATCCGTGAAATGCGTATTCAACCATTGAAGCAATACATGAAGAGCGCAGATACAGTTCAACTTGTTCTTGCTGCACTTCGTAAGAACTCGCAAGATTCTTTCAATACTGCTTCATAATATTGAATTGAATTAATTGAAAAAAAAGGCTCAAAAAGAGCCTTTTTTTATTGATTTAGAAGTATGTTTTTGATATAATCACTTTAACAAATCAGGAAGAGGAAAACTAATGAGTATTTTATTCGAGCCAACAATTTTTGAAAGCAAATATAACACAAGCGGTATTAACAGCAAAAAACACGAACAATATTGTCGTAACTATTCAGCAGACGAACGTCAAGAAGCACTTGCAAAACTTGAAGTCGCAGCAAATAACTTTCTATTGATTCTACCGTTTTTTGGGTTCTTATTGACTCGACAAAAATTAGTTGATGCGTCAAAATGGGTTCCAACAGCAGGTGTTGACGGTCGTCATTTCTACTACAACGTAGGTTTTATTAATGATCTTACGATCCCTGAAATTCAATTTCTACTTTGTCACGAACTATTACATTTGATCTATGGTCACTTGTTACGTGCAAATTACCCTAACGGTCTACCACGTATTCATAAATTATACAATATTGCTGCTGACTATAACGTTAATGCGGATTCCCTAAGTGCGCTTACTATTAACAGTAGAGAACCTAAACTACCTGACGGTTGTTACTATAAACGTGAATACGCTAACTACTCTACTGAAGAAATCTATGAGATTCTTCTAAAAGAAATTATGGATAAATTAAAAGCTCAAAAGGAAAAAGAGAAAAAAGAATGGGAAGAACAGCAGAAGAAACAACAGGAAGAGCAATCTCAGTCTGGTAATCAAGACCAAGATGATAACGAATCTGGTGATAGTGCAGAACAAGGTTCTGACGAAGAACAAGATATGAATGGCGAAAATCCTGAAAATGGTGACTGTGAAGGTGATAGCGACAAAGAAAACCAAGAGAATGGTGATTTTGACGGTGAAGGTAACGGTGACGAATCTGATGATATGGATTCAGACGGTTCTGGCTCTAATAGTCCAGCAAATAATGGTTCAAATGGCGAAGAACAAGATCAAAACAATAATGGTCAAGGTCAAGACGATCCTAACAAAGAATATAATGGTGAAGGTGAAACTAAAGAAGAATTCAATGACGAAATTACTAATGAAGACATTGAAAAAGCTATTGATGATATGTTCCCTAACGGTTCTTTTGATGATCACTTCGACCTAAGTGGTCAAGCAGAAGATACTGGTTCTAATAATGGTGACGAGTCAAAAGAAGATGAAAATGGTAACTTTGTTGCGGGTTCTGCTCCTGACCTTTCACAAGGCGCAATTGACCGTAAAATGGAAGAGTTTAAAGGTGACTTGATTATCGCAAAAGATACTATGGGAACAAGTAGCGGTGATTCAGCAGGAACATTGCCAGAAGGTGTCCTACGTGTAATCCAAGAACTTGAAGAACCTGTATTTAACTGGCGTAAGTTTGTTAAAAAACATGTTCTAGGTCTTAAAAAGCAACAAATTAGCTGGACTACACCTAAACGTCGAGGATTTGATTCTAAATTCATTCTTCCTGGCAAGAAGCCAGAGAAGATTTATAAGCTTCATATCGCTCTTGATACGTCTGGTTCAATTCAAGAATGGGAATTGCGAGATTTCCTATCAGAAGTATATGGTGCAGCACGACAGCTTAAAAATGTTGAAATCACAATTTGGACGTTTGATACAGAGATCTATAATGTTCAAACATTTACAAAACGTGACATTCATAAAATTGTTGAATATAAGATTTTCGGTAATGGTGGCACAGACTTCATGCAGAACTTCCGTTTCATGCAAGAAGAAGGTATTAAACCCGACCTATTCATTATGTTTACAGACGGTGGATATTTCGGTGAGCCAGGAATTAAAGGTTACTGTGATACTCTATATGTTATTCATGACGATCACGCTAGACATACTGATATTGACCCTGCATATGGTAAAACTATCTTCTACAAAAAAGATAGCAAGACGAAACGTAATTCTTAATTCGTTAAATAATAAAAGCCGCTTTCAAAGCGGCTTTTTTAATATCCCCAATAAAACTTTGCAAATATTGTTATAATCAATAGGATTAATAATAATACTGCTGCCCTATTATAAATTGATAATTCTTCATATTTTGTTTCATACTCCTCTAATATATTGAAACAATTAGGACATATGGTATGCATTGGTTTCTTTTCTTTAAATTCTTCACCAATTGATTGAGTCATTGTGTTTGGATTACTCTCGTAAACAATTTTTGGTTTTATACTTTGTTTGCAATGTGGACAAATAAAATCAGATTTTGATCTTTGTTTTAAAACTATTTTTTTTGCTCTAAGCTGACCTTTATGATTATATTCAGTATATTCAACATAATCATTTGGTTTTGGAATTATATCATCTTTATCTTTATCAAGTTTATCTGTGCTTCTTGATATATTTTCTTTTCTAAAAAATACGTCTTTACCGTCATCATTTGAAATGAATCCATAATCTTTTGTATTAGAAAACCATTTTACTATTCCACTTTTTCTCATTGCGCTCGTTCCTTCTTTTTCATTTTTTATAATACCTTAAATAAAAATAATTAAAAGCGTTCAAGAATAAAAAACTTTTTTTGATTTTCTTTCTTTTGGTGATAGAATATTTCAAAAGTATTTATTTCTAAACAGGATTTTATAAAGAATGAAAAAAACAATTTTTTTAATACCATTATTATTTTCTGCCTTTTCACAGGCACAAGATACAGAAGATCAGTTTTGTTATATCAAAGGTAAAGTCATTCTTCCAAAAGCAGCATTGGAGGAAACTACCGTTAATGTTTATGATAAATCTTATAAAATAGAGGAAAATGGTCGATATTGTATTGCTGATAAAATTAAAAACAGAGACCAATATTATCTATACTTGGTTCAAAATAAAAAAACAATTTTAAAAAATATATTTTTTGATAAGAACAAAAAAACGAATACTTACAATATAACATTAAATAAAGCTATGGCTGAATTATCTTGTGAAGACCGTCTTTGTAATGAAATGGAAATAAAAGATTTAAATGACAACAAACATATAAAAGAGTATTCTGATAAATTAATTTCACGATATTATACAAGTATTAGTCCTAATTTTTCTTATGATAAGATTGAGAAAAAAATGAAAAAACAAAGAAGAAACATCAAACACTCAAATAATAGAGAAATAAAAAAAATTAAGAAAAATTCTTATTTTAAATTAAACGGACGATTAAAAAGTCAAAATTACAAAAATTTTGAATACAAAAAAAATGATATTTATAACAACAAAGATAAATTTATAAAGGATCAGACTGTTCTAAAAGGATTAGATGAAAAATCAAGCAATGCTGACGTTTTAATTACACATTGGTTAAGATATGCTTATTACTATGGAAATGATATAAAATTTGCAGGAGCATTATATTCAGAAGAATTTAAAGAAAAAAATGATTTTAAAAAAATAGAAGAAACTTTAAAATTATCAAACTTATACCAAAATAAAGCTAGAAATAGCTCCAATATTAGAAGTGCAGTAGATGAAATGTCATTTAAAAGAACACTTGATAAAGTTGAAGGACTTTTTTTAGTTAATGGAAAGCATCTTACCAATCAATTACCTGATTATGTTGATATACAATTCATTTTTGAACACGGTAGTTGGCGATTAGATGTATTCTCTGTCAATCCTGAATATTATAGATATGTAAACGATAAGAAATAACAAGAAAAAAAAGAGCTTTTTAGTTCTTTTTTTCTTGATTAAAAAAGGTTTAAATGGTACTCTATTAACTCAATCAGGAGTTCTTAATGTTATTACAGGATTTATTAAATGATCATTTAGCAGATTTAGATGATTTTTACATTAAAAAAGAAAAATATAAAGAGTTGATTTTAGAAAAAAAAGCTTATATAAAAGAACATTATAGTTTTATTTTTGATTTTATTAATTCTGGTTATTTTGGAGAATATAAAAGCATTCAAAACAAAAGTTTTGAACATAAACATTATTCTTATAAAAATTCTGTATTTCATTTTTCAGGTTTTAATGAAAAAGGGTATTTAATTTATTCTTATAATTATTTAACGAGATTTTATATCAATGAAGATCTTAATGGGACTTTTTTTTATCTTTTAGAATCAAAGAAAAATAAACCATTATTTAGGATAAAATTTAATAAAGATTTATCTGATTTTGAAATCTCTTTTCTTACCATCGAAAATGCTTGTATTTTAAATTCTTTTGATATAAGTGGAAATCAAATTACAATAGCTCAAATCACAGATGAAAATGATGAAATTTTTGAAAATGTTAAGTTTCTCGAATTTTTTAATCACAAATTTAACTCTGCTACTACAAGTGAAAAATATCGAAATTATTTTCAATCTAAGGCTATGTATAAGATTTCATTCATTCAAAATAAACCCAACAATGTTCAAAATTGTTCTTTATTTTTTGCAGATGATAATTATGTATTTAAAGATTTTAAAAATACAAAAGCTTATAGAGAAGCATATTTAATGGGAATTAATATATTAAATCCACTTTTTGTAAATATTGATGATATAGAACTTTTAGAGTTAAATTTTAATAATTAGGAGTAGTATATGAGTTTAGTTTCAAGATATCAAGATCAAATAGATTTCAGCAATTCTTTTCTTGTCGGTGATTTAGAATTAAAAGAAGCTGAAAATGAGAAAAATACAGAAGAAAATCTTTGTGTTAAAATCGAAGTTGATGCACCTATTTATGCTTGGAATTATTTTCATAATAATTCTATTGATGAAGATGATTTTATTTATGAAGAAGATTTAGATATTTCAAGTTTTAAACTAGAAGGTGATGGGAAATCTATATATATAGAATTAACTGGAAATAATAAAATACAACAATTACAAGATTTATTATCTAAATTATTCAATGAAAAACATAGAGAGTATAGTGAAGAATATGGTTATAGCGGTTTTAAATTTAAAGAATCCTCTTTCTTTTTTAAAAATGATAACAGAAAATATGAAATCACTATTAATAATTACAAAGTTAAATTGTTTGAATTAGTTTAAATTAAATATTAAGGCTTTATTATAAGATGAATGATGTCAAAAAAATAACTATTTTTCATTATTTCTTGATTTTTTTAAATATTGTTTCTTTTGTTTTTTTACATTATTTAAATAAAAATGATAATCTTGTTTATTCTTTTCTCTTAAATAAAAACAGTATGGATTTACCTATTAGTTTTTTATTAAGTGGTTTTTCCCATGCCAATATTCCTCATATCTTAATGAATATGTATTTTTTATTTATGGCTAATAAAGCCTTCTCTCAAATCTTTACCTTTAAAAAATCTGTAATATTCTTTTTTACTTCCTTTATTTTATCAACATTAATTGTTTATTTTATTCTTGTTGGATTTAATTTGGATATTAATGTTCTTGGTGCTTCTGGTTGGCTATTTGCTTATCTAGGCTATTTTTTATGTTTAATTGAAAAAAATCAAATCATTAAGAATATCAGCATTAATATTGTAATACACGTTGCTGTTATTTTATTAGGTATTAATATCGCTTGGTATGCACATTTAGCTGGTTTTATTGTCGGTGTTTCTTATTATTTTTGTTTTTATAAATTTAAACCTGCTAATGATTTATTATAAGAATTGATTTTTTAGTTTTATTTATTATAATAAAAGTTTAAGGCTTATAAAACAAAGGGAAAAATGAGTAACATAAATTTTGTGACTAATTATAAAAATGGATTGGTAAAAAATCATAAAATTTTAAACAAAGAAAAACTGTACAATTCAAACCATTGTGCTAGTTATTTTAAATATATCTATGATAAACTAGAAAATGGATATCAGTTAGAACAATTTGTATCTACCATTATTGCATATGATAAGAATATTCCTATTGCTGTATTACTTTTTTTTCATAATCAAGAAAACCATTCTTCATTTAAATTAGATTTTTATAAATGTTCTAATATTGGAACTATTGGACTTTATGTTAAAGAAGAATATCGTGGTAAAGGGTTAGCAAAAAAAATAATTAAAGAATTTGAACATAATTTTATTGATTTTTATGCTGACTCTTATGATTTTGTTACCATTAACACTCTTGAAGATCTATACCCTATCTCAAAAAAATACCTTGATTGGTTTATCCCTTCTTCTAAACAAAATTGTGATATTCATACTTCACAAGTCATTTCAGAAGCTTTGCACAATGGAAGAAGGGGAATGAAAAACTATCTTTATCAAAAACAAAGAAGTAAGTTATATTAATTGTTGCATCTTTATCACTATTTTGCTATAATCAAATCCTAAATTAATAAAGAGGTTTTTTAAATGAATCTATCAGAATACAACTTTGAAAAGTATAAAATTCAAGAAGATTTTCAATCAATGGTCGAGAATGACCTAGATCTATTGTTTACAGACAAAGAAGAAGTGCGTAAAATATCAGAAGACGCAGAACATCCTAAATACGATATTCAATTTAATGCAGGTGATGATCGTGGCTGGAAATACGTTGCTATTCCAAAAGATATTCGTTTACCATTTTTATCATACAGCCTTACTACTCTTCCTAATGACGAGCATCGAGTAGATTTTTCTATCGGTTGGTCTGATTATGCCATTGATGATAAAGGAAAAAAATTTGTTCCAGAAGGTGTTAAGTCTTCCACTGCCTTACGTTACACCGAAAATATGGAAGTAGAATCAAATAAACCCGCAATCTATTCTGGCTCTAGGTTTTCTACTGGTGAGTTGGTTATGAAAGACGTCCTGTTTACAGACCGAACTTCATTTAGACGATATGTTTTATCAAAAGATGGTAGTTTTGTAACTGAACGATACCTTTATGTTAAAAATGAAAAAATTACTAAAATTTATGAACTTAATGAACCTGTGTTTGTTTCTTATTTCCCTAATGGTAATCCAAAAGAAGTTTGGTTCTCTAACCCAAAAGCGAAAACATTCCCACAGACTTCTTGTTCATTCAGACACAAAGATGATCATCCAGTTGTTGTAAGCTACTATGAAGATGGTGACGTTCATTATGTTGATTATACTGGATACTATTTCTCATTTAAAGACGTTCAGGATATCATTCACAATTATCCTTTTCATTCAAGATACCGTTTTTATTTGCCTTCTCTGTATCGTTTTAATAATCGAACAGATAAAACAGAAGAACAAGAACCACTTGAAAAACGTTATTTCTTCTTTAAGAGAGAACTTTCTGAAATTGAAGCATTGGAAACCGTTGGAGCTTGGGGTATCGATGTTAGTTCTAGTGAAATCATTGAACAAACATTAGAAGCAAACCCATTCTTTGAAGAAAGCATACGCTCTCTTCATGGTATCTCATTAGTTTCTGATGAACAATTAGACAACACTTTAATGTTACTACAATTAAAAATGTAATTTTTTTATTAAATAAAAGAATATTTGAAAATAGATCCCTTGCAGGATCTATTTTTTTTGTGTAATATAAAATTGAAAGGAGTTTATATGTATAATATTTTTAGTAACAATAAAGAGGAATCACCATTCCCTGTCAATTTACAAAATTATAATCTTTTTAATTTTGATAATGACATTAAACTTTGGATTCCTATAAGCCATAAAAAACCCTTTATAATAGAACAGAATGACACTAATATTTTCTTTTATGTCAACAATACATACACTATTGCAAATTTTTTAACTAGTCATGTTTATTATGAAGAATTATCTAATATAGAGATAATTCTCGACAGTCTAATTGAAAAAGCTGATTTCAAAGTTTCCGAAGACGGAATAAACCTTATTATATTCAACCAAAAGAAAATAAACGTATTTTATTACCAAAATGACAATGGAAAAAACATTCTTGTTAGAAATTTTAAAGGTAAATATGAAGATTTGAGTTGTAAAATTGATTTTTATTTTGATTTAAGATTGCAAAATAAATACAAACCATTAGAGGAAAAAACTTACAAAAACAATAAAATAAAAAAATGGTATTATTTCAATATTGAAAATGAAAAACTTTACCTATCTTTTGATTTAAAAGAAGATCGACCTTTTGAAGTTGTTATTGACAAAGACTTAATGATTAAAGATTATCTTATTCCAAATATCAAATCAAAAAGAAGTTTAATATTTAAGCCTTCTCAGGTTATTTACAATAAAGGTATTTTAATTGATTATAAATACATTTTAGACAATGTCGATTACACTGAAGAAATAAGAGAAATATTAAAAGAATATAATATTAAAAATCCTGAATCTTATGATTTTAAAGAAATTGAAATTGAAGAAATATCAAGAAAAATAAAAGCCCTAATGTAAGGGCTTTTTTCTTTTTTAATTAATATTACAATTTTTCAGTGAATGTTCTTGCTACAACATCTCTTTGTTGTTCTGGCGTAAGAGAATTAAATCTTACCGCATAACCTGAAACACGAATTGTTAGTTGTGGATAATTCTCAGGATGTTTTATTGCGTCTTCTAATGTTTCTCTTTTTAATACATTTACATTTAAATGTTGACCGCCTTCTATTCTTGGTGCTGTGTCTATAGCAACATCTCTTTTTTCTTCTAATTCCAAGAAATCAAATGACTTAAGTTCATCAACTTCAATTTCTTTACAAGAAGTTGCAACACATCTAACATTTTCATCTTCTTTTAACCATATAGAATTGTTTAGATTTTCTTTTTTTGATTTTATGATTTGAAATGCTTCCATTTTTTTCTCCTATAATGCAAGTTTATTTTTCTTTTTATTTATTATTGAAAATAATATTATCATTTTTGTTGAAAAAATCAAATATTTTTTATTGTTTTTTTTTGTTAATTCCCTTTATTTTTATTTTATATGCTGCTATAATTTTAGAGTCATTTAAATTATGGAGCAATATTAAATGGAAAATAAGGAAAAGTTCATTCTTAATGAGTTAAGTCAACTTTTTGAAAATAATAATAATATTAAACTAGACACTATGATGTTATATTCAATTCTAGAAAGAAACATGGATAACATAGATCTTATACTGGATCTTAATGACGATGAAAAAATTGAAATGAATGCTCAAGAATTGAAAGAGTTTGTATTGGATTTTAAAATTTTAAAAAGTGTTGTACAACAAATGATTCATAAAAATATTAGCGTTGAAGAGCAAGAAAAAATTAAAAAAGATTATTTTATAAATTGTCAAATAGAAGAAGACGACCACCTACCATCTATTAGTCACTTAATGTCTTATAATTACTTTCTTGAAAATAGACCGCAATTATTTAACAATAAACTAGACGTTTTTTTAAATCATTTGCAAAGTGGAAACGCCACTGCTGCTAAATTATCCTTTGAAGATTTATCTTTTGAGCAGAAGCAAAGTGTTCCAGAAAATATTCAAAAATGGATACAAAACTATTCTCATAAATTTTGAACATAAATAAAGATCCTTTTAAGGATCTTTATTTTTTAGTATTAATTTTTGTATCTCAGTCTTTTCTTCGTCATGTAGTTTAGTTAAAGAACGTTTTTTAGTTTTTTTTATCTGCTTTAATGAATCAAACTGTTCAAATGTAAACTCTGGATCTGAAACCTTCAGCTTCTTTTTTTCTACATCTTCCAATTTTCTTATTAACTTTTTAGTATTCTTTATTTCATTTATTTTAATTGTGTAAGACGATATTCCCAAAATCAAAGATTCAAAAACTTCTTTTTCTTGTTCCATTTGATTATAAAAAACAATTGGGGCAGATACTGCATCTATAAAATGAAAAGTTCCATTATACTTATAAGACAAACCTTTAAAATCATTTAATCGTTGATCTTTTGTATCTCTCACCTCCCTCAAACCTTCTGCTAGATTATCTTGACCAATAGATTTTATATCTTTTGGATAAATGTTTATTAAGCCATCATATTTATTTTTTATTCTAATTTTTAAACTTTTTTGAAAATCAAATAAATCAAATTTTTTATTTTCTTTACTTTGGACTACTAACCTTTTGTGAAGTTCTTTTATTTTTTTAGTTTCCATAGAGCTTGCATTATTTTCAATAAACCGTGCAATTCTATCTTCTTTTTTCTTAAATACATAATCAATTAAATTGTTTTCAAAATGCATTTCACTTTCTTTCAATGATAAATCTATCACTTCTTTGAGAAAATCAGAGAAGTTTAATTTTTCTTTTTTTCCTTCAATAGTAGACAAGCCTTTCCATTCTTTAATTAGATGAGCATAAATAACATTATATATACCTTCTTCAGAATAAGGACTCACCTTACCAAAAGGTGTATCTATATCTTTATTATTTATCATTATACTTAAACCTATCTTTTTTTTTTATTACTTTTATATTTTAACATAGAATTATATTTTTAAAAGGTTGAACTTGATTCCTAAATGTATTATAATACATTTTTATGTTTAAATAGTAGGATTTTTATGAAGCCAATAATATTTTTATTCCGTGGAATGCCAGGTTCGGGTAAATCTACATTACTAAAAAGATACAATTTAGAAAGCAATGTTGTTAGTCTGGATTCATTCCGTGAAATGTTTTCTGGTGTTTCTTTAACCGAAGACGGCTTGTATGGAATAGACCAAAGATATAATGGATACATCATCAAGTTTTATAAAGAAGCTCTTAGAACTCGTTTGAGAGAGCAAGCTTTGCTTATTGTTGATAACTTAAACTTGGCAAGAAAAGATTTTAAAGACACTGTTAAAATGGCTCAAGAGTATGGTTATGATGTTAAAATAGTTAATTTTGAATTAGATAATCTTTATTTTTACCTAAAAAGAAACGAATCAAGAGAAGAAAGAAAAAGACTTCCTGTTTCTGCTATTGAACGTTTACATAACGCTTTTAAAGAAACGGATACTTCTAATTTCGAATTAGAAATAATCTCTGTTTCTGATTTTGAAAAGTATATGACATTGAAAACAGAAGATTTTGCTATTCAATTAGATTTTTATAAAGCCGTTAATGTTATTGGAACACTACAAGGTGATTACGAAACGTTTTTGTCTTCTAATACTACTATTCAAAAAAATGAATTTTATATATTTTTAGGTAATTACTTTAAAGGTAAAGATGAATATTTAAAAATCAAAGATTTTATGCTTGAGCATAAAGATAAAGAAAATGTTGTATTTCTTGAAGGATATGAAGATTCAGATTTCATATTTACGTCAGAACAATTAGTTGATTTTGAAGATTTTAAAGAACTGTATCGTTCTTTTGTTCCGTATTTTTTATTTCAATACAAAAACAAGAAAGTTATGTGTTCTCATTCTGGTTTAAGCAATATACCAAAAGATATTAGAATCTTAAACAAATCCGTTTTTGTTAATGGTTTTGGACACAAAGATACAGAAGTAGATTCAGTATTTAGAAACAACAATTCTACTGACTTCATACAATTATATGCAGGTCGTGGTTCTTTTGATTCTAATTTTAAAGACAGTCTTTCCCTTAATAATAACTTATTAGAAGGCGGTGATTTGATTTCTTTAAAAATTGAAGAAGACTTCAGTTTCAAAAGAACAGTTAATGGTAAACCATCAGAACATTTTTTAAGATTAAAGTATGAGAATATTTTTAATAAGTATTCTGGTTCTAATCTTGTTGATATCGATAATTTGAAGTCTTTAAATAAGTATAGAGAACTATCTATTAAAGTTGATAATCAAAACAAATATCATATTTTTAAAGATACTATTGTTTATAGTGAAAAATTAAATTCAAATAAAGAATCTGAATTCTATTTTGAAAAATACAACAAAATCTTTGGAGCATATTCAAAAACAAATAATTCGTTCGTTTTTGTTGATCATAATGGTTATGATATTTACATTGATAAAGACCGAATCAATAGTGATTTACTTTCTTTAATGAAAGAAGAGTCGGTATACTGTATATTTCTTCTGTCAGAAGACGGTGTTCTTTATGCAAAAGAAGCTTTTCGACAAGACAAAGAGAGAAATAAAGTTAAAAAGAAATATTTTAAAAAACACATTAAAAGTGTAAAAATTAAAGATAATAAATCTAAAAAGAACTTTATAAAAAATATGAAAAATATAAATAAAGATATTTATGAATTATAATTTATAAATAAAAAAGCTCCTATCGGAGCTTTTTATGTTTGTAATCTATAATATTCACTATTGTTTTTTTTCTTACAAATATATTATTTTTCTTCTTTGTTTAATTTTTGACCTTTTAAAAGTTTGGTCATTATTTCTTTGTTTTTAGCTATATAAATAGAAAGATCTTCTTTTGTCTTTTCATCGATTTCAATATCAGAATCTTCAAACAAATCATAAATTTCGTCACTAATGTCTAACATTTTATCATAAGCGTCTGCTTCTTTTTTATTTGCCGTCTTCAAAACTTCTTCTCCTTTTCTTTCTACTATATACATTGTTTTAACTGCCATAAAATACTCCTTATTTTTTTTTGTTTTTTTATTTAATTTTGAAAAAATATTTTATCCATTTATTGTTTTAAAATCAATACTTTTTTTCTTTTATTTTTTTTAAAATATTATTTTTAGTATTATAATGTTTGACTTATACTTATATTATTATAATATATAAATATCTATCAAGTATCAATGCTTTTTAGATTATTTAATAACATGGTATCCTTAGTAAAACAAGCCACCTTTTTTAAGGTGGCGTTTTTTATTCTCAAAATAAATAATAAAAAACAAAAAAAAGAATTTAATTATTTATATATTAAAAAAAACCGTCTCCTGACGGTCTTCTTATTTTAAACAATTATTAAAGCTCTGTTAAAATTGTATCTTTGTATATTACAATTTCAATTCTTCTCATACATTCAAGATCCAAACAGTAATCTTTTGGTTCTGAATCACTTACACCATAATAATCTAATATCATATCTGGTTCTACACCCTCGTCCACTAAATATTCAGCAATTACTTCTGCTCTTCTTGCTGATAGATAATTATTTAGTTCGTCAGGACCTGTGTAATCTGCGTGTCCTACAACTGCTATTGTTGCTTTTCCTTCTAATTCTTCTATAACCATTTTAATACCATTGAGAGTTGGTAGAAACTCATTTTTGATATCTGTTTTTTGAAGATCAAACGTTACATCTTGTTGGAAGCTTATTCTTGTTTCTCTTAATGCGTCCTCTACTGATATACCCAATACATCCAATTGAGCTTTAACTTCATTATCACTCAGATCGTTTTCCAAACCTAAATAACCAAATACACCTGTTCCTACAATTGCACCATAAGCTATCGTTGCACCGTGAGTTGCTACTGTTGCTGTTGCTGCAGCTCCAAATGCAGCCCCTAATGCAATACCTTCAGAAAGTGAATTTCTTTCTGTTTCTCCTGTCAATGTATTATCTCTATGACCTAAGTCGTCTAATGTAGAACAACCTGTTGAAACCAGTGCTGCACAAGATATTATTGACGCAATTATTTTCTTTTTCATCTTTAGTTCCTTTCTAAACCTTCTTTTTTTAATATATAATAATGAAAAAACTTTTCAAGAAAGTTTTTTTATTTGGATAAAAAATGTTCTATGTCCCTTAACTTACTTAATGTTATTTTACAAAATTTTTGAGCGTTTTTTATCTCTTCTCTTATAAATAATTCATTGTAATCCTTCATGTTGTCATTAAATAATAAAATTAGTGTTGCTCTTATCATAGCTTGTTCTCTTATATGTTTTAAAATTGCGACTTGTTCTTTTAGTAGGTTTTCTTTTCTCTTTTCTATCCTGTCTAATTTTTCCATTACAATTAAAAGATTACTTGATATTACCTCTATCCCTTTTTCTATTTCCATATTGAAGATTACCTAAATAGTGTATATTCATATCTAACTTTAATGATTTTTTCAGAAGCATTTCCTGTTAATTCTGGTATTTCTATCTTTAAAAATCTATCGTTTGGTTTATCTAATTCTTTATGAAAATCAATTCCGTTAGAACTGTATGAATAAAAAACACCTTCTTCTGGCTTTTGACCTTTATAATATGAATTTCCACCTATCTGATGAACGTAGACAAAAGTTGCCTTATTACCTTCTCTTTTTCTTTTTAATATCAAGTGTTCTTCGAAAACCATATTTGGACGAATAGTTATTGTTTCAAAAATTTCTTCAGTTCCATTTGGTTTTATATAGACTTCATACCTTTTCTTTTCTAAATCTAGATTTTTTATCATCGTTTTTTCTAGTTCCCCTGCATTTACTATAGAAGCAAATAAGAACGGCAATAAAAATAAAATATTCTTTTTCATAATACTCTCCTTTATTTATATAATTTACAATAAAAAAAATAATATTCAATATAAAAAATAGTTGAGTAAATATTTTTATAGTGATATAATAATCCGAATTATCTATTAAGGAGAAAAAAATTTGAATAATCGAGTTTACTTAGAACAGCTAGTTGCTGCAAAACAATTAAGATATAAAGAAGTTTCGTCAAGATTTGATTTTATTGAAAATGAATACAAAAAGAAAGGTGATTTAAATTATCAAGGAACTTATTTTAAACACAAATTAGAGCTTAAAAAAACAGTTATTGATCTACTTCTTGTCAAATTTTTCCTATATAAAGAAGAAAATGCAAATTATCTTCGAAAAGATCAAATTGCTTCTATAAATACCATCTATCATTTGTTTAAAGAAGATTCCAATTCTCCACTTTGTGATATCATGGAACACGAGTTTAAATATTACGGTATTAGTAAAGAAGAATTTATTAGAAATTTATTACTTGAAAATATCGAACAACTTAAAAGTTACATGCATTCTCAAAGCAATGTTTATAATTTTGATATTTCCGATGTTTTACTTGGATTCCAAAATTCAGAAGAACAAAAACAAATGAATCAATATATTATCAATTTCTTTAAAGAAAAAAATATAACAAAAAAAGAAGAAGTTATTGAAGTATTGTGTCAAGCTGTTGGATCTCAACAACACGTAATCAAACCTAACTCTTATACAGAAATTGGACAAGAATTAAATAAAAAAATGCCAACTAATATATCAAAAGAAATTCTTAGTGATAAAACAAAATCAATTAATGCATTTAAAAATTATTCTACATTCTATCTTTATTTCTCTAACATATTATAACTAAATAAGGAAAATAAATGTTTTTTAACGGACAAAATCATAAAAAAAATATCCAACAAAAGATAAGAAGAAAAATAAGAAAAATTCAAGAAAACAGAGTTTTCAATGGAAAACCCAATCTTGTTGTATTTAGTGGTGCTGGTATTAGTCAAGAAAGTGGCATAGACACATTTAGAGCAAGTAACGGACTTTGGAATAATCATAATGTAAAAGAGATTGCAACACCAGAAGGTTATAGAAAAAATCCAGAACTTGTTATTGATTTCTATAATCAAAGACGAGTTGACATAAGTAATGCAGAACCCAATCAAGCACATAAAATTATTGCAGAACTTGAAGAGTTTTATAATGTAACAGTTGTTACTCAAAATATTGATGACCTTCATGAAAGAGCTGGTAGTTCTAATATCTATCATATTCATGGTGAGATAAAGAAAGTCCAAGATCATGGTAATGAAAGAAATGTATTTGAATTAGAAGAATTAATTCAGGATTATGATAAAAGAAATCCAAAAACAAATGCTAGATTAAGACCTTATGTTGTCTGGTTTGGAGAACGACCACGTTTTATCACTGAATCTCAAAAGGCTATCATGGAAGCCGATGTTGTTGTTGTTGTCGGAACAACTTTAAAAGTAGAACCTGCTAGTAGTTTAGTTAATTATATACCTAAAAAAGCCAAATTTTATTTTATAGATCCAGAACCTAACATCAATGAAGATTCTTTTATTAATCTTGAAGTTTTAGAAGAAAAAGCAACAGTCGGTTTTCAAAAAATTAAAAACATTTTAGAAGTTCATTCGTTAGAAATAAAAGAAAAACTTTCTAAATAAGCAATAATTAAAGATAAGGTTGAGTGTAATTCAACCTTTTTTTTGTTCTTTTTTCCATGTATGATATAATGAATTATAAGAAAATAAAGAAACAATAAAAGGAATTAGAAATGTTAACAAGAAATACTTTAATGGATATCAGCAAACATTCAAATGCTACAATAAAACTTGCTGATTATATGGTTAAATCAAAAAATCCACTATTCTATAATGAAATTCAAAAAATTGATGCTAACTCTGATGAAATTGACCTTATCGAAGCATTTCATAAAGATCTTGGTAAAACAGTTACAACTCTTGATAATGTGCATCAGCTACTTTCTACTGTCGATAAAAAGGGAGAGGTTTTACATTTAAAAGGCGAAAAACAATTGCAAGAGATTTTCGGTGAAAACTATGATATTGTTAATCAAACTGTTAAATTACCATATGGTGATTTAGAACTTAAAAAAGGTTTTGATAAAGATTATGAAAAAGAAAGAATAATAAAACATTCTCTTGGGCTTAATTTAGAACAGTATCAAACACTTTTTAAACAAAGAAAAAATACTTTTAAACACAACCAAAATGAGTTACACACAGAAGAAGATAAGATTGAATTTTTAACAACATACACATTAAGAGAAACATTCAATAAACCACTTCAAAAAATAAGAAAAATGGTTAATGAAAACATTGAATTCCGTAAAAATTTATCTATCGAAGATAAAAACCTTCTAGACGAAGAAATTACATTTACTAAATCAATGGTTGATGGTGTTACAAAAGGCTCTCTATTTATAACAAAAAAAGACGGTTTAATTCAATGGGGAACTGGTTTCAAGAGAGATTATTCCGACAAAGTTCAAGAACTTACGAAAGCTCTTGAAGAAAACCCATATGTTGAAGCAGTTGAACTTACCTCTGGAAGTTCTATTGACGCTTACTTAAACTTAATGAATCAAATCAAAGAAATGAATTTTGATTTACAAGCACCTGTTTTTCTTAAATGTCGAAGATTAGAGGTTTATAATGCTGCTGGACTTTATTATCAAGGACAAAGAATTATTGCATTAGATATTAAAAATCCTTCTGCTGCAATTCATGAGTTTATACATAGTGCAGATGACAACAAGAACTCAAAAGAAAGACAAGACTTTGCTAGATTTGCGAGAAGTAGAATAGATTATGAATATTTATCTACATTATCTAAAAAGAAACAAAATTATTACTTATCTACTCGTGAGGTTATTGCTCGTGCTGGTGAGGTCGCTTATCTTTTTGAAAAATTCGATTATCAACCAAGTAATGAAAGTTATGAAGAATTTAAAAATAGAGTTGTAAAAGGTCAAGAAATAACGAATATTTATGACCTCAACCTTGTTAATAATATAGAAATCTATGAAAAACGAGCTAACGTTTATTTTGATATTAAAACTATGGGTGCTTCTGACGTACACATATTCAGAGAATATTACAAAGAGTATTATAGACCAGAATTGGCTCAAAAACTTGAAAAGACTACTTCTGTAAATATTCCTGAAAGAGAACTACATAAAGTCGTAAGCAGAAGCAAAAAATTCCAAAAAACAGCACTTAGCGGTATTTTAATAGAAAATGTTGAAAATATTTTTGATCATAATGAAGAATTGAAAATTATCGATCCTGCTAAATTAGTTGATATTATATTCGGAGATACAATGAATATTAGTAGAACAACTAAAAATATTAGCAACGATTTAATTCGTAAACAGCATGAAGTTATAGATACAATTTGTGATTGGGCTGATAAGAATGATAATAAATATGTTAAATCTAGAATTATAGAGAGCACATTTAAACATTATACAGAAAATGGCTCAGAAGCTATAATTCTTCATGAATATTTATCAAAAGATAAAGATAAATCAGTTCAGGTAGATTTTAAATCAAAAATAGAAGAATACAAAACAAGAACATTACCACTTTACAAAGATTTTTTGAAAAACTTTGTCCGAAAAGATGCAGTTGAGAAAGAAAGTGGAAGTATGTGGTATTCGAAAGATATGAATGATTTTCTTCTTGAAAATAATAACAAATTAACTGAAATTTATAATGATACTCTTAAAAACGGTATTGGGACTGTTTTTAAACTTCGCAATGAAAATAAATATTTAGAAGAATTAACAGACGACATTACTAGAACTACTAGAGAAGATTTAGAATCACAAGGTTTAAATAGTTATGGTAAATCTAAGAGATTTAAAAGTGTGCTTAAACTTTTGGAAAAAGAATTAAGAAATGATAACGAATTTTTAAATTATTTTTCAAAAGAAGACAAGGCTCCTGCTAGAATGTCTATTTTATTAGAGAAAAACTATCAGAGTTTATTACATATGACTAATCAATGGTTCACAAGACATAAACCAGAAGAAGATGAGTTAAGTTGGGGACATTATAAGTATGAAGATATCTTTAAAGGTAAATTTTTACCTCTTTTAAAGCAAACTGGTGAATTAGACAAACTTTATGAAATGGATTCACGATTAACTTACAAAACGCCTAAATTGTATGATATTCAAAAGTTTGAATTTAAAAATAAAACTGCTCCTAATGAAAGTTCACTAGGCGTAATTGAAAGAGCAGAAGCTTACTTAGAGCATGCCTCTTACGCAAGTAATGTTTCGATTGATGAGACAGTATTTAATGGAAAAATAGAAGAAGGTTTATCCTTGGAAGAAATTAAAGCTGATATTTCAAATCTTGAAAATTATGAATCTATTCAAAATGAAATAAAAGAACTTAAAGACTCTTTCAAATATAAGAACATACATGCTACTGTTGATAGAGAAATTAAAGAAAGTGTAGAAATCTCTGTTATAAAAGAACTTGAAGATTCGTTAGAAGGAGAAAGCTTAGAAAACTTTAACTCTCTTGAAGGCTTCAATAAGATAGAAGATCAAAAGTTAAACACTTCAGAACTTGAAAACTTTATCAATAAAAAAATTGGTATCAAAGAGGAAATAAAAGAAGATCTTAAAAATAAAGAAGAGCTTAAAAACGAAGATTCTCCTATTGATCCAAACCCTAAACAAGAAGAACCTGTCAAGAAGAAACGTGGACGCAAGAAAACGATTGATCCTAGACAACAATCTTTATTCTAAAATAAAAAAAGCCTTTATCCTTAAAGGCTTTTTTCTTGACTTCTTTTTGTTTTTTTTATAGTATGGTTTTTTATTTTAAGGATAAGCAATGACTGAATTAATCAACGAATATAAAAAAAATGAATTAAAAATTATTCGATTGAATAATGAAAAAAACAACATTAAAAAGAAGATAAGCAAAAAAAATAAGAATGGATATATCAAAAAAGAACATAAAAAAAACATATATAATAAAAAAGAAATACTAAAAGAAAAAAATAAAAAAATAGAAGCATTGAAGACAGAAAAATCTAAAAAGAAAAGAAATTATACAATTAGTCTTTCTTTTTTACTTAACTGTTTTAAATCAAAAAGTCGAGCTTATAAATTATATTCTTTTTTTAAGAGTAATATGTGGTTAGCTGTTTTTCAATTTTTTGTTTACTTTTTTTATATTGGAACCATTCTTTTTATTAGTAGTCCTATTTTCTTTCTTTTTTTAACTGTTTTGTTTTTCGTATTTGATTATTTTACTTCAAAGAAAATTGGATCTTATTCTATCCTTGGTGGATTAAAAAATTTATTTATTGATTCTCCTTACTATATAACCTTTTATTTTTTTATTTATTTTGGTTTAGGTTATTCTGTTATTGGGGCTTTTGAAGTGACCATTTTCGCTATAATTAAAATTTTTTTTATAATTAACATTCTTTATAAGATTTTTCTTTCTGGTGAAATGTTTTATGAACCAAAGAAAAAATTTAAAAAAATAAAAAAGCAATGTAAATTAGACTTGCTTAATAAAATTGAACAGCATAAGATAAAAAATATTAAAATTAACAACAAAAAAGACAAAGCTTTTTTAGAAAAACATAATATTAATATTCAATCTGAAATGAGTTGGTTGTTAAAAAACAAGAAACTATTAACCGAAGAAATTTTAAATGATTATGATTCTTTTTGTTATATTTACGAGCATAAAAAATATTCTTGGAATGTCGATTTAAAAGAAGAAGTAGAAAAGAATATTAACATTCAAAAATACAGATATTATATCGGAAGAGAAACGGCAATAGGTTTACTTGAAGAAGAGTTACAATATGAACTTCAGAATAATTAAAAGGACTATCAATTGAACGAAAAATATATTAAAAAATTAATTAAAATAGCAAACACTCAAAAAGCTTTATCCGAATTAGAAAATGTTATATTCAAAGATAAAAGATTAATGTTAGATATTTTAAAAGGTAACATTCAGCTTCCTGATTATTATTCAATACAGATTGTCGAACATCTTAGAGAGGAAAAAATAAAAAACAAAGATGATTCTTTCTTTATAAACCAACTATTTAAAAGAAAAAAATCAATAGACTATTGTGACCCTGTTGAAGAACACAATAAAGAGAATTACAAAATAAATAATGATTAAAAAAAGAAAGCCTGATGGCTTTCTTTATCTTATCTTTTTATCTACAATCTCTCTTATAGAGTCAAACGTTAAATCCTTATCATAGAAAACAAAGAATGTTTCAAACAAAGGAACAATTTCTTTAAAGGTCTTTAATTCAGTATCAGATATTAGATTCTTATTTTTCAATCTTTGAATATAAAGATTAAAAAATTCTTTAACTCTTTTCTCTTCCTCTTTATTAAAACTATTTAATGACTTTAAATCATTTATTAATAATTCGAAAAAAACTTTTGATTCGCTATCTATGTCATATTTAAAAAATAAGTATGATTGACCCAACATATAATTAAAGAAAGCATTTTTATTCATTTCCTCTTTCGTTATTTCAATTTTTGTTTTACTGTTATCTAACAATGAAGACCAAGTCTTTTCAAAAATATTTTTTACTTTATCTTCATAACTTAAATCTACTGTTAAACCTTCCGAGTAATATGAAACTTTCCTATTGTCAGGTATGTATTCTTTTATTTCTTGATACCAAGATGATAATGCTGTTTTTGATTTCAACATACTTTCATAATTATTTAATGTCCAACGATAGTCTTCAATGAAGAATTTTGAATACTTTTTATCATAGGCTTCAACAACGTCTTTATTTGATAATTCTACCAAAGGTTTTTTATTACCTAATAAGGCGAACTCAACATTAGCCCAAACTAAATCTTTTATTCTGTTATCGTTTAAACCAAATTTTTTAAACTCTTTAAAAATAGGGTATATTTTTCTTTTAGACCAATCATAATCAATTCCAGAATTAACCAGTTCGTCAATAAACAACATATCTGCTAATACTATTGTTATTGCTTCACTTAACATTCTATGAATAATATAAGTGTCTCTTGTTAATTTTGAATCCTCTCCTGATAAAATCAAATCTGGTATCGTATGGTGCATTAGATCGTGAAACATAAATGTAATTTCATGTATTTCGTCTTTTTTCGGAACTAATGGTAAACCAGCATTTAAGGAGGGAAACCAATAGTTTCTTTGCGTTTTATTAATTGCCGATCTCGTAAACAAGCCTTTGTTTTTAACGTCTGAAACCAAACCTTTTAATAGACTATTGTTTTTATGTATTGATAGGTATTTATTATTGTTAATCAAATCATTAATCTCACCGTCAAAAGATAAAACATTTTCTTGGTTTAAAGGATTATGATTTAAATCAATCTTACTTTCAAATGTTATTAATTCTTCAACAAATTGAGAAATCACTTTTGTTCTTGCCGAAAATTTTAATGTACTCTCTTTCATTTCTTGGTAAGTTTTCAATGTTTCTATCTCAACGAAGATATCATCCCAATTATAAACATTTTTTTTATCATCGAATCTTTTATTAATGTTTATATAACCAGAAACTTTACTTTCATAAGTGTTTGTGTGCTTTTTTGATTGTTCAAATCTAATTACTTTTAATTCAGAATAATGAATTACTCTATCTAGATTTTTTAACTCTTTTGATTTTACAATTTTATTGTTTCTTAAAAGACAAGTTTTCTCTCTCAACACTAAGCAATCACCCGACACTGTTTCCAATGATTCTATCTTATTACAAAGCAAACCATAGTTTGATAATGTTTTTTTTATTTCCTCAAACTTAAAGTCATTTTTTGTTAATACATGAATAGGTGTCATATTACTCTTCCGTTTCTTTTAAATAATTATTTATTTTTTTTCTTAATGTTTCTTTTGTAAGTTTTAACTTCTTATAGCCTTTTTCTGATTCTTTTTGATATGTTATCCTTTGTAAAGAACCACCTTGTGGATTTGATAATATAGGTGTAGTCAAAAGAACTGTTGAATTAAGTATTTCTTTGTCATAATATAGTCTATGTGGGTATTCATAAGGGTGGAAATAATATTCACCAGCAGAAATAGACATAACCTTCACTGGTTTTATTGAAACATATTTATCTAGTATATGTTTATAATCAGTTCTTTGCCCTGAAATCCTATTGCTTACGTAATGCCCTTGGATTTCTGTTAACTCTTTAAGTTCTTCTTCAATAAAACCCAACTTTCTTATTTTCTCAATGTTATATTCTTTTAAAAGATTTTGTTCATCTAACATTAATGAGTTTAATTCTTTTAATTTTATTGCTTCTAATATTTCTATTTGATCGTTTAGAAACACACGATCTTTTTCATTTGCATTAGACACGAAGTTTTTAAGCTTTTCTATTAAAGATAAATGCTTTGTTGTGATTTCTGACATATCAAAACATTGATTCTCTAATTTACCTGTCAATACTAACGATATGAAATTAAAACTATGTTCGTGCATAGCCTCTAATACAGAAAGTGCTTCATTCTTGTTATCCCAAATATGGAATCTTAATTGAACTTTATTTTTTATATCTAAATCTTTTTGAAGATCTATTAATACAATTTTATCAAATCCCAAAGCATGAGTGTAACTTCTATTTGCGATCTTTTCTAAAAGATAGTCATCATTTAATATTTCTTTAAGAACAATTCTTAACGTCTTTTTGTCGATTAGATTTTTAAAATAATCCATGTCAGAATAATGAATCTCTTTTTCTTTAAAGTTATCTGCTATGCTATTAAATATTCTTGTAAATTGACTATTTTGTTTCATATTTTTTCTCATTGTTCATATCAAAATATTCTTCTTTTGTGTTAAAAAAGAAAGGGTATTCTTTGTGAAGTAAATCAGTTAAGTCTGACAGTATTTCTATCATCTCTGTTTCTACCCCTGAGTTGCTTAATCTGCCTATCAAAGTTTTATGCCAATCTTTAATAGACATAGAAATAGTAAATGACACAGCTTTGTTTCCAGTGCTCATTATATTGTATATTTCTTTTTCAGTCTCAGAATTTTGATCTATGAGATTTTTGTTTTTTAAACGAATTGTTTCAAAACTTTTAATTAAGTATTTTTGTGTCTCTATAAAATCTTCTGTTAGATTCTTTTTTTGAACTCTATACAATGGCTCATTTTGAGCTGCTGTTTTTGAAGAAGTTAATCTTGCAACTGTCGCTTCATTATGTGCTAAAAACTCAATCATAGTCTCTATTCCAGAACCAGCGATTAAAACAGTTAATTGTTCGTCATTATAAACACCTCTATGACCATGAACTTTTATCATTTTTTCGTTGTATTCTTTTGAACTTGATTTTTCGTCTTTAAAGGCAAGGTAGGTTAATCTACTGTTAAACTCTGCGTGTTGAGCAGAGTCTGATTCAGTAGTGTCTATATTCATTAAATCAAAGAGAGACTTCGCTTCATTTGTCAGTTGTGGCTTTTTGGTTATGACTAAACCAACTTTTTCTACGAATAAGTTTTCTGTCACTTTTCCACCAGAACCTTCTATTAATTTTATATGTCTCTCTTTAAATTTATTCATTTTAAATCCTCAAATTATTTATAAACTTTCACATATTTTTCTTTGTTGATCTTTAAATATTCATATTTGGATAAATATTCATTATCAACTAGATTTTCATGACCTGCTTTTATCTGACGATTTATTTCTTTCGAGTTTTTTGTAACTAGATTTAATCTATCAATTACATTTTCTATTTTTATCGGATAAACAATACTTTTATGATTTTCATAATAAAGATATAATGCTTTTGTAATCTCATTATCTAGACTATTGTAATATTCTAAATCAATCAATTTAAACCTATCTATTTTGTAGAGTTCAATTATTGATTTATTTACTGTTAATACTACTTCTTTTGTCTTTTTCTTTATCGTACCATTATCCAATAAACCCGCTATTTCATCCTCATCATCGTCAAGAAAATCTTCTCCAATTATAACTTGAGATCGTAATCTGATCAATGATTCTTTTATTCTTTCCTGAAGCTTTTTACCAAGGTTTTTTCTATCATAACCCATTATCTTGGCAAAATCCATATAACTCATTACAATTCTGTTTGTCTTGTTTTCTATAACCAGTTTTATTATGTGAGACCATATTGGAAAATCAATAGACATATTTAAACGTGGTCCACGTATTTCTATTGAATAACCAAATTGATCTTTTATAACCACTTCTCTGTAACGCTCTGACGTTTTTAAGTTCCTTGAACAAGGAGTAAAAAGTGGTGCAACAAGAAAGAGATTGTTTATAGGCGATTTGTTTTTTGGAAGATAGTCGATATTGATTATATCTTTTACTGAAACTTCATCTGAGTATTCTAAACCGATGTGTTCAACATCTTCTGACACTATTTTTCAACCTCCGATTTTGTAAAAATTATTATGCCACGCTTGAGATGAAATAACAAGACCTAATTTTGCTTTTTTTTACAATCGTGAAATTTGAATTTCACCTTATAAAAAATTAATATAAAACTAATATATAACTTATATAAACTAATACAGTGTCTGTTTTTTGTTGTTAAATAGGTGATAAATCAATGTTGCGGTGTGTCATTAATCGGCAAAAAGTGTGTCATTAATCGGCAAAAAGTGTGTCATTAATCGGCAAAAGGTGTGTCATAAATCGGCAAAAAGTGTGTCATTAATCGGCATGTTTTTTTTAAAACTTGACTTAAAGTTGTGAAAAATATATTATTAGTTTTAGATCTAAAATAGGAGCAGTTCATGCAAAGAAATGATTATGATGATTTTTTAAGACCAAAGAATCAAAAAATAAAAAATAACGAAGTTCAGTCAGAAGGCAAATGTCCTATTTGTGATAGAGATATGATCGCTGGTAAGAGTATTGATAAACATCACTTTATTCCAAAATTAAAAAAAGGAAAAATCACGACCTTGCTTCATGTTATTTGTCATAGAAAATTACATTCTATATTTAGCGAAGCAGAAATGGCACAGTATTATAATACACCTGAAAGATGCAAGGAACACCCAGAAGTTCAAAAATTTATTAAGTGGGTTTCGAATAAAGAACCTGAATATTTAGAATCTCATAAAGAACATAAAGTAAAGAAAAATAAGAGGAGAAGATAATGGAAATTTCTTTTGATAAATATAACGAAAAATTGCATAATAATTCAATTGAGGAATTGTTTAATACACCTATCTTAGATAAAGTCGTTTTTAAATACCCAAGTGAATTAGAAGAAAGATCTGGTTATTTTTTATTTATGTCTAATTATATGCAAAATAAACTTCGAGATATTATTGGTCTTTCTATCAAAAGTTTTATTGAAGACGCCACTTTTGACTACAAAGAAGACGCTATCTATTATGAAAATAAAAAAATATTAGAAGTAAAAGAATACTCAGAAGGTATGTATACTGTAAAAGAATATGTCAAACTGATTTGAAAAAATAATTTAAAAGGTTAATATTATTATATATTGATATATAAAAGGAATAAAGATGAATAAAAGGATTTTTTCAATTATACCATTAGCTTTTCTTGTATCTAGTCAAGTCTATTCTAACTCTACATTTAACGTTATTATAGGTAGTGATGACGTAGAGTATAAAGTTTCTAAGTGGTATGAAGTAGAACCTGAGCATACAGAATGGGTTTATGGAGAAGAATATAATTGCTCTGGTTGGTCTCCATTATTGACAGATTATAACTATGGTATCGATTTTGAACAATCAAAGTCTTGTTCTATAGATAAAACAAGAACTGTTCAAGAGAGAGAGAAAAATACCATTACTGGTGAATTTAGAAATGTTGGTGAAGCCTATGAAGAAAGGGTTACAGAAACAAACAATTATGACCAAGATGCAACTGGAACTTTCAAAGGAACTAAGTGTTTAGATATTTTAAATAAAGGAGAACATAATGGTTCTGGTAATTATATATTATCCGATAATAGTGTTGTCTTTTGTGAAATGGAAGTTGCTGGTGGTGGATTTCAACTTAAAACAAATAAAGAATATATCCCTGATGGTAATCTAACTGACGGAACAGGTGTTGGCTTTGAAGACGGTAGCAATCCTGCTTTTGAAGTCATTTCTATGACTAACCCTGTTAGTAACTACGTTATTAAACAAACAAGAGTGACCACTCGTTCTGAATATGAAGTCCACCCAGACACTTGTAATATAAAAGATGGTGAATACTTTGCTTTAACATTATGGCAAGATAAACCATATGAAGAGTTCTGGCCTTATCATAACAGGTACTGGAATGATGAAGGAGGATATTATTCAGACGCTGGATCTGCTGCGCTTATTGATCAAACTGTTGTTGGTGGTAAAACGTGGTATAAATATAGATACATAAGTCCTGCAGTTGGCGATTCTAGAAATATACAACCTATAACAGATTTAAGTGGGCAAACTTGTCACAGTTGGTATATCGGATATGGTTCTTATGAAGACGCTTCTGGGGTTAATCCTGTTCATTTTACTGGCATGAGTTTTCAAGTCTATACTAAATAAAAAAAAGAGTCTTGCAAAGACTCTTTTTTGTATGTAATTATTTGGTTTTTAAGAAAAATCGATTGTTTAAAAAAATTCATATTTAAAAATACGGATTTCTAAACTTATTATTTATGTATTTCCTTTATCTTAATTCTTGTCTTTTCTGACAAAAGAGATAACAACTTTTCATTTACCTTGTTACCATTCTTATTCCACCAAACACCAAAGTATATAAATGAAAAACCACAAGCAATAGAGAATAATGTAAAGCTAAATACATCTCTAAAAAGATCTGATAAATGTGCAAAGTATATTATTGTCCCGATAGAGCCGAATAACCAGAATACTTTTCTTAACAATAAACTACCTAAAACCAACATAGCGAGATTAATCAAGAAATAAATAAACTTAGCCAATTCAAAATCAGAGTCATTTAAGGTCATTCCAAACCAAAAAGAAGCAACACCTACTAAATAAAGCCAGTAAGAAAAATCTTTGTCTCTATTAGAACGATAATCTATATATATCCCAAACAACGTCAAACATATTCCAAAGTATAAAGAGAATTGTCTTCTAATATCATAAGAATAGTAATCGTCTCCTATAAATAAGACGACAAGATCCATTGATAAATACCATAATGTTACAGTGACAGGAAACATTATAAATGGATATTTATATTTCCATAAAAAAATAGCTCCTATCAATAATGTTATAAATTCTATAAAAATCCATTTTCCGCTTATCACTTCATGGTATTTAGCATAATCTTCTCCTAATATTGTATCATACATTCCTATTAAGCTTTGTATTAAGAATACAGCTAATGGAACCAAACATAAAGCGAAAGTTACCATTATTCCTGCAGCCTTAATATAACCCTTCTTTGATAATCTTGATTCAAACAATAAAGAACATACAAATAAAACTCCTGTAAAAAGCAACAAACCTTCTTTTCCAAAATTATCAAATGTTAATGTCATAAACAAAGTCATAGAGAGGATAGAGATAAAACCACCAAAATAATATAACAACAATGAAAAAATTGAAGTCTCTTTTCCTTGTTGTTTGTTTTCTTCTATTATGAATGATAATAAATCATCTATTTGATCTGATTGTATCAGACCACTTCTACTTGCTTTCGTTAAGGTTTCTTTGTTTACCTTTAAGTCTTTACTCATATTTTTTCCTTATTAAATAAAATAGCCATATGGATATGGCTTTATAGGTTTTCCATTACGAATTGTTTTTCATATTCTTCTTCTTTTCTTAAAGAACGATATTTTTCAACAATCTTAAATGATTTAATTGCTTCTTGTTTTTTTGAAGAAATATTTTTATAAATATTAAATGCTTCAAAAATAAACAATGGTGGTGCTACTATTAAAAATATTAAAAATAATGTCATAGAGCTAAATGCCATTACAAACATTACTAAAAAATAAAATAATAAAACTGGTGTGCTTAACAAAAAAAACACCAATAAACTTGAAGCAACTAATTCCAGAAGATCATCTTCTTCTTTTTCTTTTTTTGTTAAAGGTGTCCCCATTTTACTATGAAGGTAAAATCTGTGACCACCTATTAAAAAAGTAGTGATCAATAAAAAATAAGCCAAAAAATAACTCTTTTTTCTATAATTTGTTAGTATTTCTAAATTTTTTTCATATTGAATCTCTGTTATTTTTGTTTCCATCTATTCAACCTTTCTATTTCTTAGTACTTGTCGTTTGATTATATTCTTTTTTTTATTAATATTCAATCTTTTTTATCATTTATAAAAACGCAAAAAAAATAAAAGAATTCGTCTTTTGTTTTTTTTAATTTTTTGAAATATTAAATACTTGATAGTGTTCTTTTTTATATAATAAATAACTTACTTATAGGATAAAATGTTTAAGATTTTAATTTTTGTAATTTTTCTTATTATTATATATCTCTTATTTCTTAATAAGAAAAAATCTATTGACAACAAATATCATCACTCTCAGGAGAAAAAAATGGAAAAAAATAGTATTGAAAAAAAAGATCATCTTATAAAAGATAATGAATTTAATAAAGACATTGTTAAGTTAAAAAAAGAACTCAATAAAAATATAAAATATGATTTACAAGATGAATCTGATGATTTAGAATATTGCAAACTATTTATAGAAATTAAATAGAATTAAAATGTTTTTTTATAATTATTTCTATTAAATAAGGTTTTTCTTTTTTGTTTGTTGTTCTTTCTGTCTGTATGGTTCTACTTTAGTTTACTCCTATTAACTTGATATTTTCTAATTTTGAATACATAAAAGAGCAAGGTGCGCTTGTTTTCTTGATTTTATGTTTCTTGTTTTTTTATCTAATAGTTTTGGGATATATATTTTATTTATGTTCTGTTGTTATAATTTTTTTTATAAATAGTTTTTTGAATTTTAAAACATTTTCTTTTAAAAAATTGAATTTTCAATGATTAAAGATCTTAAAAACGAAATTAAACTTTTTGATACTGAAAGATTTGCTTCTTTTAATATCAAGTAAAGAATTTTCAAAAGAATACAAAGAAATTGTAATTAAAACAATTAAAAAAAATAAAAAAGAAAGTATCTTTATTGAAGATTATTGATTTAAATTTAAAGTAGCCTATTAACTGCTTGTTTAGGCTACTTTTCTTGATTTTTTTTGATACTAAAATTATCCTTTACTTCTATATTTTTTATACATTTTCTTTACCTTTATTGTATGATTCTTCTAGTTCTAACAACATTAATTTTTTTTCTTTTCTTATTCTTTTATTTTCGTCTTCCGTGTGTGTGTTTATTTGGAAAGCTTGGTACAAGCTAAAGGCGAATAAAATGAAAGGTGTTATTAATAACATAGCAGACTCACTAGAACTCATATATCTACCAGCATTAACTAATAAAATTGAATTTACTATCAGTGTTATTAAAAACAATATTATTGTTATTATTCCAATTTTATTCTTCTTTAAATAAAATGAAGATATTCCTAGATATGGAAAACAAATATAGAAAAAACTTGCCACTCTTGGATCTTTTTTAGGGTTTTTTATATCAAAATCTATTATTTTTAGATTTATTTCATTGTCGAATTCTTTATTAAAATCATCTTCTTTATTTAACATTTTTTCTTCTATAAACTCAAAGCGTTTTTTTAATTTCTGCTTTTTCTCAAATCCTTTTGATATATAAAAGAAAGTAAAATCAAATAAATATATTGTTGAATATATTAACCAAAACAAAGAGGTATTTTTATAATCTAAAAAGATAGAAGCCCCACCCCCTAATATTATAGTTGTTCCTAAATAAAAGAAGCCTCTTTTATAACTTTTTAAGAAAAAGAACGGGATTCCTAAAAAACCTAAATAAAAGAAAATAATAAGCAAAACTCTTGAGTTTACTGACGTTTTTTCTTCTGCCTCTAATTTAACTTTTTCTAATTCTATTCTTGAATACATTTTAACTCCTTTTTATAAACTATTATTCTCGATTAAATTTTTCTCTATAAATTTTTTTCTGTTTTCTGTTTTTTTTTGATTGTATTTAATAACTCTTTTATGTAAATGAAAGCCTTCTAACATTAAGTATATTCCAAAAAAGAACCACAATATATCATAGGTTAACAAGCTTATAAAAAACAAAATAAATATAAAAACACCTTCTTTAAATTGATTTAAATAAAATCTATGACCCCCAAAAAAACCTAAAAACAAATAAAACAAAAATGAATATAACATGTTTTTTTCTTTGTAAACTAATTCTGCCTCTTTTATTATTGAATTGTTAAACATCTTTAACCTCTTCTTTTCTTGACGATTTTTCATTGTATTTTTTTTCTAACTCATTTAAAAAACTTAATTTTCTCATTCTCGTTTGATAATTATTATTTTCCACTATTCTATTTACATAAAATGCATTTACATAGTAATAGACCAGAAACAAAGTTATTCCCAACAAAGAAAATATATTTAATATTAACCCTATTATTGGATGTACCACGTAACCAATATCAGTTACTAATAAAAAAAATTTATAAAAAATAGAACAGCTTAATAACAAAAAAGCATTTCTTCCAGAACCCACATATAAAGAATAGAAACCCAAGAAAAAACCGAAAAACCAAAAAATTCCTGCTGATCTTTTATTTAATTCAGGGTTTTCTTTTGAATTTATATATATTTCTGCTTCAATTTCATTGTCATATTTTTTATTCAAATGCTCGGTATTTAATCTATTACTTAGATATTTATATTTTTTCTCTTTTTGCTCTTTGTTTAAATTTGTAATCATATTAAATCTATCGAAAAAAACTATTGTATATACAGCCCAACTCAGTAATATTAAAAGAAACCAAAATTTATCAATATCACCTATAGTGTATGGGTATATACTTATTAGCAAGCTTGACATTATACAAGTATATCCACTATTTTTATCTCCTATGTAAAAAAAAGGAAGACCAAAGCAACCTGAAAAATATAAAAAACAATAAATTGATCTTGAGTCAACAGGATAAAGATTGTCAGCTTCTAATCTTACCCTTTCTTCTTCTATTCTTGAAAACATAATTCCCTTTTTCTTTGTATATAAAAAATGTTATATAAATATTATTATATTAATTTGAGATTTGTCAAAGTTTATTTTTTAATCACTTTTTTTTCTTTAACTGTTTAAAAAAACACCAACGTGATTTTAAATCTTTTTGCCAAAACCTTTATTGTTCGACGATAAGATTTATTTTCAGGTTCTCTAAAATTTATATTATTTTTTTCTTTTTTATGTTCTTAATTTTTTTTATTCGTATCTATTTATAAAACTTAAAAAAAACAACTTGATTTTTGTTTTAAAAAGTTAGTGACACTTTTTCATTTTTTTTATTTTTTATTTAATGCAATTTTTTGTATTATTTTTTTTGTTTGTTTTTGTTAGAAGAAAAATAAATTGTTTTTTATGATAAAATTACTGAAAAAAGGCTTATCTCTAAAAACACTTATTTATAAGAAATATATTAACATTGAAAGAGAATATCATTAGTATTGTAATTGTTTAAAAAAAATACTTTATTTTCTGACATAAATTAAAGTCTTGAAAATCATTGCGGGAGTGTTGCGGTGGTGCGAAACTTTTATTCTCTTCCTTGTTTATTAACTATTGAAATTGAAAATGTTTATTGATATAATACAATTGTTTAATTAACTAATGAGGTTTAAATGATTTTATTTTATGTCGCTGTTGGTATTTTTGCAATTGTCGGTTTTGTCGCTATTGCATCACTCCTTTATATTAGATTTAGTAGAATGAATATAAAAGGTGGACAAGCAATTTCAAAAGAAGAAATTAAATATGTTCTTGAAGAAGATAGAAAATATAAAGATGAGTTGAAAGTTTTCTTTGATAGTCTCTCAGAAGATCAGGTAAAAATAATGCCAGAAGAATTAAAAGGACAAATTGATTATGCATTAAGAAAAAGAGAAGAATATTTAAAAGAAAATACAGAACAAGAAGATAAAGAATAAAGGTGTTTTTTAACACCTTTATTTATTAAATATAAGGTTATTAATGAATAATATAAGAAATACTGAACATACTTATTTACTTAAGTCGTGTCACTACAAAGAAGAACATGAAAAAAAATTACTTGGTCTTGATAAAATATATAGAGAAAAAATAAAAGAAAATGAAAGTGCAATTTTTAATGTTTTTAACTTAAAACAAAAAGATTACTCTTTACTTGAAATTAATGACGGTTCTTTTCTCTTCAGTAAAAATAATGAACCACTGTCTGTGTTCGTTTTTAATTATAATGATGGGACTTTTGTTGACATTAATTTTACTGTCTTTTCTAATGATATTACTCTTTTTGAGAATATTGAGTATGAGATATACGAAAGCAGCCATTGTCTCATTAAAGAAATATTAGAGTATAAATTAGATTTGGTCGATTTTAATTTTAAAATAGAGAGTGGGATTTTTTCTTTTTCCCCTACTAATGACAAAAAGTATAGATATCGTTGTGATTATAAGACAAGGTTTGAATTTTTAAATGAAAATAATGAAAAACTAGATAAGTTTTATTTATTTATTGGGCTTTTATTTCAAAAAGAATTAAATATGAAACTGACTCAATCTTTATATTCTGAAATAACGAAGGCAAATTTTTTTGGTAAACAAGATAGCTACCAACATAGATTTAGTAATAAAACTCGATATTCTTTTGATTGCATTTTCAATAAACATAGTTTTTTTTATGATAGATTTTTACATTTAAAGAATGGAAACATGCTAGATTTTGTGGATGAAAAATTGACAGAAGAAGCAAAGACACTCTTTGAACTTAATTTTAAAGGATAAGTAATGAAAACTTATAATAGTTTAAATCTAAACAAAGAAACAAAAGATATATTAAATAAACTTGATTTTGATAAGGAAGAAGAGTTTTATAATAATTTCAAACTTGAAGATAACTATACTCGTCTTTCTAGATTTAAATCAGAAATATCAAATTCTCTTTTTTCTGTCTTTTTTAACAATGAGGATTTTTATTGTATAAGAAATAAATCAGAATTAATATTTTCACCAAGGAAATCTAAGATAAACAGGCTTGGAAGCCTCGCCCG